>Ga0209366_1000274_pt1 | contig 11850 bp, 10 predicted proteins | sample WorMetmaBAHAMAS2_FD_187391 | JGI IMG/M metagenome (GOLD analysis project Ga0209366, IMG submission 187391) | Marine gutless worms symbiont microbial communities from Max Planck institute for Marine Microbiology, Germany - Inanidrilus... | ecosystem: Host-associated > Annelida > Digestive system...
GGCGTGTATAAGGCCGTTATAGACTAACAGCAACAACAGGTAAAGTCGTAATTTAGTGCAACCTTTTTAATACTGAGACCGACCACAGAACGTCGCCACCGTCGCTTTATTACACGTCGGATATATTTGAGGAATCGTAAAAATTGGACCTAAACAAGAAAATTCACGCAAATACCTTCCGTTTGGTGAAAAGATCGTGAAAATCAGTCCAGTAGATACTGAGATAGCTTTGCTCATAGTAAAAAAATAAAAAGAAGAAATTAACGCAAGCGAAATATATAGCCCTTCCGGCAAGTTTGCCGAGCGGGCTAAATAACAAAAATGATGATTGATGATTTTACAACTGATAGTCTTTACATATGGTGTTTCAACGTGTGGCTCCACATTTTACAGTCTCAATATTTGACTGTCTCAACAGAGAAGCTATTCCGACACAGATGTTGTTTCTACTGAGAATTTACGGAGAAGTTACCCGGCGTGTATAAGGCCGTTATAGACTAACAGCAACAACAGGTAAAGTCGTAATTTAGTGCAACCTTTTTAATACTGAGACCGACAACAGAACGTCGCCACCGTCGCTTTATTACACGTCGGATATATTTGTTGTATTTTAGGATGTGTATTTTGGTTGTTTTCTAGCGTTAGATCGTGTTATCATATTATTTACACAATGATAAACGTTACGATGTCCAAAGTCCGCGAAATTGCGGATAAAGTGTAAGTTAGAGACAACTATTTAATGAACTTCAGTCATCAGTATGTTAGTAATACTGTGATCTGCGTAAACATGGGACGGGCTGGAACGTACGGAAGTGACAGCCGCAGTACCATATTGTCGCGTTACATCTGTTGATTATTTTACACGGGTGGAGACTGTATATATGTTTAGCGTGAATCTAGACAAAATAAACGAGGCTCTGTTAGACTGGTTGGGCTAGAATGTATAATAATTTGCCGTATTCATTGATGATTTTATAACTGATACTCTCTACATCTGATGTCTCAACGTGTGGCTCCACGTTTTACAGTCTCAACATTTGTAGAATAACAGCCGGTGGTTATAGTCGGGTTTAGGAATGCGTGCGTGTACATTTTATCAATAACTGTTCACTGTTAAAGGAGCTGCTGATTCAGAGAAATACTTTCACATCCACTCTGCTTCTCTAAGCAACGTCCTGTTGTGGATGTCAGACATGTAGACTGTAGTTCGTTGCTATTATCTACGTCCGAATACGTAATAACGTTTCCTGGAATATTGTTATATATTCTGTCCTGGGGCTGCCATTGCAGACTTATAATAAAATGAAAAGACAACTGAACTTATGTGTGTTGCATGTAATTGTAAGTGATTTCATCTTAAATATATTTCGTGGTACTGTTTGTGGTTCACATTGTGTGTTTGTTAGATCGAACAAAACTGGCAAACATCTAGAATGCCTAACACTATTTGCATTACAGGCAGAGACTTAGTTAATGCTCATCATTTTTGCCAATGGTGAATAAAAAACTGTACTGGTGAAATGATTTTTGGAAGCCCTTACGTCACAGGTGACAAAAACTCATAGCGAGTTTTTCCCGAAAAAACCCTGTCTATATATAGCATAGTAGGCTGCACTGCACATGCGTACGTTGAAGCTGGTTCTTGAACGTCCTGTTAGCAGGTGTCAGAAGCTGCGAGTTTCCATGGGAAAAACTCGCGCCGTCCCACGGCTCACTGACTGGGAAAAACCCACACCATAACGAGGTTGGTTCACCGGCACTACTACTGCTACGGTGACTACTAAAAAGCGGACGAAGCTTACTCGTTCGGAATGCTTGCAGAATGCCACATTTTGGACGAAATTGAAGGTGGATTATCCTTGGTCTTCCTTGGTGAGGATAGTAAGATGTACTGTCAGTTCTGCATGGACACGAAGAAGTCTATCAGTTAACATTAACAGTTTTCTGTTTATGACTATACATAGTTCTCTGAGTAACAGATTATTTCTGCCAGTGTTATACCGACCTTGCATTTAACTGCACATGTTGACTAAAGCTGTGACAGAGTGATTAAAATTTTATGAGACACTTTCATCACAGTGGAGAAAATATCAGGCAGACATAACTTAATCCCTGATTACAGGATGTTGATAATTATTATACTCTCCCTTATGTGTCTGTCCTAAAATTGAATCGAATCATAAATTTTTAAGTAAAAGAAAAAATTAATCGTCTATTGAAAAATCAGATTCGAAGCAGCAACTATATATTATTAATTTTATGATGATATTTATATTAGCATGTGTATTAATGTGATACAGAACCAATGTTGTAATGAGTTATACTGAAGTTGAGGCCAAAGTTCGTGAAGCCACCAATGACGATGCGTGGGGCCCAACTGGTGCTATTATGCAGGAAATAGCACAGTATACATTTACATATGAGCACTTTCCTGAAGTGATGGGAATGTTATGGAAACGAATGCTTCTGGAGAACAAGAAGAACTGGCGACGAGTTTACAAGGTAAATACAGTTTGTAACTTTGTACAGAATTGTATGACAATGCCGGCATGAAGCAGTTATCACTGATGTATATCATTTTTTATTTAATATTTATGTCACTTTTCATGTCAGTGCATGATTGCCGCAGTGTACAGCTGACACATGGAGTTTTTTGTATATTAAAAGTAAGAAAATAATGCTGCAGTGGTGCAAAGGTGTGTGAAATAATGGATGTAGCTGCTTTTGCTGATTTGTGCAATGTATGTGGAACCTCAGTAACCTAAACAAGAATGTTTATCTTGTGATTTTAATAGTGCATTGGTTGGTTGTTGGTGTAACCAAGTACACATTACAACTGAGTTTTATGCATTAGTTTACGGTGGATATTACTCAGATTGCTGCAATTGTGGATTAGTATTTGTTGTGCCAGTTAATGTTTTAAAAGTGTTACATGTTCAGAACTTCAGGCTCATCATGTAGTGAAACAGCTATATAGCTAATACTTTGTGACGATCTGCAGCTTCCTTCTTATAGATTATACATCTGCTGACTTCAACAGTCTGTAACTCAGAATCATGTTTTGTTACCATCTGACTTTGACATCAACAGTTCAATGGCGATGCACCTATTATCTATACTGGGGTCTTGTTTAATGCCTGTGTGTAAGATGATACTTATTGCTCATGGCGAGAGTGTGCATTGTTTGTGACAAATAGTCACTGCTGCTGCTGTCATACTTGATACGCAATGGCTCGGAGCGTGTTGTCACCAGTGCTCGCGAACACATCTATGACCTGCGTCAGATGGATGATTATACATGCATGGATGAGTTTGGGAGAGATCAGGGTGTAAATGGTACAGCTGTTTTTCACATTTTATTATTTTTTTTTGTATCATAGAATGTCGGGTACACTGTATTAATGCGCACGTACAGTAACTTTGTACCACAAATGCACAGAGTTCAGTTATTCATTGCATCGGCAATAAGCTTGCGGTCTTAAACCATTTTTACTGCTTGAATTTGGAAGGTTACAAATGTACCTGTCTTCTGTGAAGGTTGTAATATGTTTCTTGTGTGTGGTTGTGAATAGTTCGACAGAAAGTGAAGGAGTTGGTTGCACTGATTCAAGATGACGATTCCTTGAGAGCAGAACGGAAGAAAGCTAAAAAGAACAAAGACAAATACATCGGCATGTCGGGTGGCCTGTCAGGACAACATTACTGTCAGTACCTTGTTTTTCTTGACTCGTCTGTTTGCAGTTTATGATTAATTATCTGATCGTTGTACCATTAATTCTTAACCCATTTAGTGCTTATTAATTAATGCAGCTCGTTGCTCTTTGCTGCTTTGAACCTGTTTCATTGCTTCTGCTGATCGCTTTGAAAGACCGAAATCGTTCCAAAACAATACTTACGAAATTATCATATACTAGGACTTACGTTTTATGTTGTTACACTATTTATAACAGCAATTACTTTTTTGGTCAACATACAGTTAGCGAGAACTGTAGAGTTAGAACCAATTCATGCTCTGAATCTGATTAGGGGCCGATCTGGGTGAATCTACACCAGACTGGATCGGCGAATGTAGACACCCTCTGTCTGGCGGTAACTCGTCTGAATGGTATCAATTTGTTGTCCATTGTTTATGTGAAATTTTCGTCTCGTTGCATATATTGTATTTTTACTTACATTATGTTATAGTCCATCCAAATGTCGATCACATTCATCATTTACACTTAGTTAAATGCATCATTTATCGCATATTTGGACACAAAACATGGCACATTTGGTATGTAAACATTGCATTACATGGAAGCAGTGTCTATAGTTTAAACATACATCAGACGGCGGTACGTTACGCATCGTTTTGTCACACGTGATGCATCTGGTGCTTGGTGCATCACGTGCCAGTCAGCTAATTGACGGATCTGGTGCCAACAAGTGTTTACGCTGTCACGGATGCATTCATTACACCTTCGACGCTTTGTAGTAAATTGTGTTACGTCACATTACATTGGCATGCTCGATATTTAGGCAGACCGGAAACGATGCCACTCGGTGAATAAACAAAAACTTCATAAAAGTGTTCAGTTTATTGAAATAAAATGAAAGAAAAGACAAACAAATGCATAACATTTACATACCGTTGTTCAATATGTTAAGTAACTGATCTGCACCATATGTTTAGCAAAAATTTGTGAACCAAACGTCATTTGCAGATGACCACGCATGAGTGCCTGGTAAATCGGATCGGGTTCTGGGTCAGCCGAAATTGTGGAAGTAAAATCTGGTACTGGGTCCGATCTGTTTTTTCGTGGACTGTTTGAACTTTAGAGAACTGCTAATTTAAGAACTGGAAAATTTAATTGAAACAAAGTATTAATGGATACATGTCTTTGCTGACAGCAGCTATCACATTTGAATTAGGATTAAGTTGCTAGAATATTTCTTAGCAGCATGGTGTCAAATAATGTGCATACCATAGTTGTTGTTCTGTAATAGCTACAAAATTGCCTAAATTTGTGACAACAAAGGGATTAGTGATTTGTTTATGTGTTGCTTCTGTTGTACTTCATGTAATAGTGTAATAGTTATTTTGTGAGAGTGTGGCAGTATTAAGTGTTATTTTGTTTTGTAATACCGTTGGTTTTTCTTTGTGCATTGTTGCTTGCTAGGGGACGACTACGACTTTGATCACCGTCGAAATCGTGCAGATCAGCTGGAAGACATTCGTGACTGGAACTCAGGCAACAAGTCGATTGCTGGAGAAGCGATTGACAAAGTTAAAGAGATTGTTGGCCGAGTCAAGTTTTTTGACACTGGAAGTGACTATCCGTATGTATGGCTTTCTGTATTCTCACCTCACTAGTGGATAACTGGGTTATTTTTTCGTATATTTTCAGCCCATACATAAGTTATTCATTTATTGAGTATAGCAAGCACAAAGCAGTTGGATATATAAACACAAGAAGTGAATCAGTGATGTAGTGAAAGTATTGTGATGCAGTGGACTTCTATTGCAGTGACCGACAAATGTTGAAATGTCCTCCATGTTATTGACAGATGGCATGTAATAGCTGGTTGTGGTGGAATGAGTGTTTTTACATACCAGATGCTCTCCTGTTGAACATGATTAATTCTACAGTGAATGACCACTCACTGTGAGCTCTGCCTGATAGTAGTGGACGTTACAGACAGGAGACATTTGTGATAGTGTGCTGCTGGCTATCCATGTGCTGCCGAGTGTGTTCAGTGACTGCTGTCTGTATACAAAACTACTACACTTTTGCTGATTATAGGGCATATCTTATATCGGTGTAAATATCGCTAGCATAGCATAGTGGAGTGAGGCGGATGTTTTTCACCGAATCTCTTTGTTTGTTGTTTGTGGTTGTGTTTGTTTGTACGTCTGTGAACATGATAATTTCCAAATGATTAAAGATAGGATGATGAAACTTGGGGGTTGGTGCACTATACAAAGCTCTAGGAGGACATTGAATTTCAGGGATATAGGCCCAATTTTTCGGGGTCCCAACACCTGAAATGTGGCAAATCAAACATTTTGCACAACGTAAATAAAGCACGGGTGGCGTGCGTTCAGTGGGCATTGTTTTCGGTAACTATATAAGTAAATGCAATTGTCATCCAAAGGATATGGGCTGTGCCGGTGGAAAATCAGCATATGCTGTTCAGTTTTATGTTGTATTAGGTATGATTTACCACAGTTGAAGACGTTTCTGTTTGCAACGTACTAATGCATACAGCACATTAGAGGTTGCACGATTATGCGCTATACAAATTCATATTATATTACATTAAATTACACATGTGCTATATTGTGCTGTCATTAGCAGTTTTTATCGAGTAGGGAGCAACCACTGGTGAGGTTATCTTTCCACTTACAAAGTTATTATGTGGGTTGAAATGTGGAAAGGTTAAGAGATCTTCTCTGTGCAGTTTACAAGACAAGTGTTAATACGGAATGTGTCTGTTGGCTTCATGTCATAGCACAAGCAGTTTGTTTGTTGATCAGGAATGAGGATCTGTATGATGACCAACCACACTCGTACTACCCTCGTGATGTTGACGACTATTTAGCATCGAGTCGACCTGCTCATATGAGCCGCTACAGAGACGAGTCACCGCCGCCTTCTACCAGACGAGAACATCGCTACTCAGACTCCAGCTACTCCGTTAGGCGGAAAGAAACGTCTCCCGTTGGCGAGGTACAGTTTAATTTATGCACCGTGACTCTTTCGAACTTACTGTGTTGTTCTTGGTTTATGTTAACTGATGTAAAACTATTATTGGGAATTTTGTTTGATAAATTTTGTGTTTCTTTCATTGCTTTGACACTTTTGGTGTTTTTTCAAGGTTTTTTCAAGAGCAAGAGAGGGCAGAAAATCACAGGAAAATTGTTACATACACACAGGTTCACTTGGAAAAAGGCATTAAAATGAAGATACTGATGGTGGTTATGATATTGGCATGTCGTATTATCTGTCAGTGCATGAGAATTTATGAGAAAATGTTTTTCTATTATGCAATAGAATTATAATCATATCAGTAATAATGATTTCTGCCACATAGGGGTAAAAATTTTGTATCCACTGTGCAATAGATAGATACTGTAGGTGGTTAGAACAACTGTGACCGTCGCTGTCTGCTGCATGTAGAGTCAGATTAGAAAACGTCCGTCAACAGAAAATACTGACAACTTTGCGGACTTTTCGTCTGCAAATGCCAACGGTGACTTTGCTGATTTCAATCCTCGTGCTGGTGAACCTGCTGGTATGTTCTGCACCTTGCATTCGTTATCATGAAATGAGCTTAGTAGTGAATGAAGGAAGAGTGAGACTTGGACACTGATTGGATCAGTGTTTTGTGCTACCTTCGGTGTTTTGACATTGTTGGTTGGGTGACAGAGAAGATATCTGGTCCTTAGAAATAGACAACATGTGACGTTAATCTGCAACGGTTTCGAGGAAGAATACTGTGGGGAACTGGCTGAGTTACTTGTAGAAACATTATTAAACAGAGGTTGTTGTTATCTTTGTTTAGAATGGTTGTGGGGGTATGTTAGGAAGTTACATTTTGTTTCCCATATTTTTATACCATGTGGTTGTAGAACACGATATGTGCAGAAAGCATCAATCTTTGGTTTTAGGTTGGCGGTTACAAAAGGCCCATTACAGGTATAGCATATGATACGTGAGAGACACGTGTAATGCCAGACTTTGCCTTACAGCTGTTTACTTTGATCATTGTGCTTGGGTTATATGAATGTACTGATTTAATGATTTTTGTTGATTGATTTGATGTCAGTCATCTGAGTATTGTGTTGCGTATGTTCAGTTGCCGCTAACATTTCTAGAAGTACATCAGTTCCTGAAGCTACAAGAAAGCCGCGACTGTGAGTTCTCGTTTCTGTGTTTATTTTACATGCTGTGTGTAGCGTGTGTTGCATGACTGACCTGTGCTGCATATTAGCATTTAGCCCAACTTTGTAGTATAATGAAATATACAGGGTGAGTCAAAAAAGTAACCCCTTTAAGACTTTTGCATATATCTCCGCTTGTGGCCAACCTCCAAATGAAAATTTGCCCAGTTGTTCGCCGTTTATATTTTCAGCTGTGTAGCAGTTTTTTGGTCCACTTGTCTTAACATTTGTGAAAACTGCACAAATTTGTGTAATATTAACTCTTGATTTTAACAAACTTATTACGTTAATGAAATCGTGATAAAAAGTGTTCATCAGTAACTGTTATTTTAGTGTTGACATTTTATATTCAAAATGCCTTCAAAAATTAGCTGACACACTAGCCTTCAGTCACTTGGGGAAGTCCTTCACCCCTTTATCATTGGATTGCTGCAGCAAGGCAGTTCAGATCCGCTGCAGTGCATCCTTTAACTCGGGATTGTTTCGTGTATAGCAAGGTGTTCGTGGCTGTTGCCAGCAGCTAAGATGTGGGTTGATCTAATGATGTAACCACAATCTAATTTGTGTGAAGATGCTATGTGTGCATGTGGCATTTTTGTTAAGATGCATTTTTTTTGCACTTTTTCAGACCGAGTGGTGACTTCCAGTCATTAGAATCAGCTGTGGCACCGCCAGTAGCTCAGCCAGTGCCGACATCACCAGTTGTGCCCGTATCTACAGTAGCGCCGTCGTCGTTATCAGCAAACATAGCTCCGTCGAGTAACGTCGATCTTCTAGGCGATCTCGATCTATCGCCACCGTCCTTGCCTCTGTCTCTGCCCGTCCAGCCAGCGAGTTTTGCCGCGCCGCCTGCCGCTGCTCGGTCCTATGTATATAATATGACTGTGCCAGTGGCCAGTCGTGTCGCGGTTCCTGAAGCCGCGATGACTTTCACTACACTGCAGCCAAATGCCTTAACGACGTCTGCGTTGGTTCCTGGTCCGGCACCTTCACTGGAATCATCGGTGTGTACTGCGAATGTCAGTAGTGACATTGCTCGGTTGTGTGTTCCACTATATCTTACTGTATGTGTAGTACGCTGCTGTCCAGCCTTAATGAGACCGCACTACTGCTATAATCTGCCACAAGGTTGCGAGGTGTGGGCCGCATCGAACTGTGTTCACATTAGTTGCACACAGCTGCCTATAGAATCATTGTAATGAAACATGTTTTATTATAAGCGGAGAATGTGTGCACACTGCGTCCGGCATGATGCAGAACATTATCACTACATATGCAGATATCGATCGTGTATTCGTTTACGTTCTGTTTTCATGACATCGTGCTGAACCCAGTGTGAATGATTTCATCTTATTCTGTGTTTGATTACAATGGTGCTATGTGTAATTTATTGCAGTGAATTGTATTGCGTTGCATTGCTTGATTCAATATAACTAACACCCTGTACTAGATTAGCAAATCAATTGAAGTAGAATTAATGTAAGTGCTGTAACTTTCGAGAAACAACAGTTAGTGGGAGAAAATTTTGGGAAATTGACCAGACAATGGAAACAGAAAAAGTTGGAACTTTTGCAAGATATTGTAGCATCTTTCCAAATGAGTTTAGTTTTATTGATGCAGAAGACGGCGACACGATGGAGCGGTGCAAGTGTCAACATCAACCTAGATGACCTTGGTCAGCAGAGCAAAACTCTGAAAACTGCTGCAGCACCAACCATGAAACAGCTTCAGGAGCAGTCTTCCACGCCTGTCAAAGGTTTTCATATACTTAGTGGAATTGTATTGCAGTCAGGTCTGATACGAGAATGACTCTGTGTATGTGTGATGTTAGAAGTACCAGTTCACAAGAGTCCGTGGAGTCAATCTCTGGGGGAGGTGAAACTGTGGATGTTGCACACTCTTTTACATTTCAGAAAACTGTTAAACATATGCCTGATATTGCATGAAATTTCAAGTTCACTTAATGAAGATTAAGATTGTGAGAACAGTTCTGTTACTCATCTGTTTTGTTTGGGCTTCTTGCCTAAAACTAGCACAGTAGGAAATATATATATGTCGTAGAGTTAAACGTTACCCATACTGGCAGTAGCAAATGTGTGGCTAGGGTGATCAGCAATGTGTGTGTGTTTGCACTCTAAAAGAAAGACGACTTGAGCTATCAACACGAAACCTGCAACACATATAGTCCCTGGCAGGAGCTCGGCATGCATTGATCCTGACGTCAAACAGTCAAGATCACGCAGTTATCAAATGCACTGCTGGTATGTGTATGCAGGTTGATACGGCTGCATAGTTCATGTAGAGATTGTGATGTGCTGTTAGTCAGAAGGTTAAAAGACGCAATATAGCCAGAGAAGTATCCTATTAAACTGACTAACGAGTGCAATGCTGAAATGTATAGTGTATACACGTTAGTACTTATTACGAAAACTTGACGTGTTTAGAACGGAAATTAGATATAACAGTAGTGATCTAAAGCACTGAAAATTTAACACGATATTTATCTATGAGGCTACTTTTTTGTTGAATTCTGCATCATGACATTAACTTACTTTGAGGCGGGGGATTTTCTTCATGCAAATAAATGCTAATATTGTTTTGATTTCTAGAATTTTAGTTATTAGTCAAGGTTTTTCGTAGTAGAAATCTTAATATTTATCAAAATATGCTACTTAATGCAGTTTTTTTATGGAAATAACGTTGGATACACTAGTTAAGTCAGCAATTTCACATACAGTACAGGCTTACTGTTGTGATGCCTAGAGCATCTTATCTTGGACATAATTGGATACAGCTTATGTTGTGTGCAGTTTATGGCTTGAAATGTTTTATTCTTATTTGGAGAAGCAGCATTGTATGCAGTGACACAGTTGTTGTTGTTGTTGTTGGTTAGGTCCGACGCAGATACCGCCAGCAAGCATCTCTGGCGGTACACCAGGTATGATGGGAATACAGCCGGGAACTGTCGGAAATCCAACAGCAATGATGGGAGGAGCAATGCCGGGCATGGCAGGCGGTCATATGATTGGCATCCAGCCGGGCGTGACGGGATTGCCGCGACAGCCAAACGTGTACGGGATGCAGCCAGGAGTCGTCGGCATGCAGCAGCAGCAGCAGGTACTGATGGGAATGCAGCCGCCGGGCATGATGGCTCTGTCGATGCCGTACCAACCGAACATGATGGGTGTGCAACAGGCAGGTATGATGATGCAGTCTGGACTGATGGGCAGCCAGCAAAATACCGGCATGTCATTTAACCAGTTGTAATGTTTAGCCATTCACCATCTGTTCAGTTGCGCATGTGATGGTAGTGTCAATAACCTGGTATACCTACAGTCTGTATAATCAGTTTTTACTGCTTATTTTTTATCCATAATTGGCGTATTTTCGACACTGCTGAGATAGTAAATGATACACCATCACTTTTGTGTTATTAGTCATATTTGTGAAACACAAGTTGATAGTTTATGTACTAATTGTTATTTATATCATACCTGGCTGGAGTCCGCTGGACATTGCATAGGCATTCCTCTTCCATCTGTGGTTATCGTGTATCCGATTATGAGTCGCAACTGTTGTGACTGAGTTGTTTTATGCTGGAGTCCAATACATATCCTGTGATGATTCTCTGCCTAGTTGATTAATGGCAATATTTAGGTTGTTTTCTTATCCCATCATGTGTTTCCTTTGCGATGTTGTTACTCCGACATTTCATGGTTGCTCATCGATATTTCACTGGCTGCAGTATTAAGTAATATTAAAATTGCATGGTTCTGTCACTAGTATAACAACTGTAGCCTTTGTTAGTGTTGTTTGATTCACAGTATTTGCTGAGTCATAATTATTCATCCATTTGGTATACATCTGAATTTTTAGTTCGTTCGGTTTACACAAATGAATTTACAGTCTAACCTCGTTATCTCGCC
>Ga0209366_1000275_pt1 | contig 11817 bp, 12 predicted proteins | sample WorMetmaBAHAMAS2_FD_187391 | JGI IMG/M metagenome (GOLD analysis project Ga0209366, IMG submission 187391) | Marine gutless worms symbiont microbial communities from Max Planck institute for Marine Microbiology, Germany - Inanidrilus... | ecosystem: Host-associated > Annelida > Digestive system...
GCACAGTGATGCAACTTTCACCTTCAACCAATAAAATTTCACAAATTCAAAAATTAAAGGTGGCAACGACGGCCATTCTGACAAGTCAAATAATCGCATTATCTCCATGATGGATGGACGAATCTCGTTAAAATTTGGCATGGTGACGTGCCTCGGTCCTCCAACACTGACTTGATGTCACGAGTGTTTACTAATGTTGTTATGATCACCTACCGACTAAACAATGTCATTATCACTGCTGCATGTTATAGGCGCTGTAGCTGTTGTCAATCATTGAAAATGTTACTTCATGGCTGTAGTCCATGGTGCTGTTGATAAATCTTAAAGGTGTTCAGTTTCTGATGCAACTATCTTTGTTACTGTATGCGAGTGACATCGCCATTGTTTAAACGTTCACTTGCACTGTCTCAAGCCTTACAGCCAATGGGCATTACACTCACACCTGACAGGCAAACTCCAAGTAATGGCAAAAAAGCACAGCTAATAAACTGCATAAACTTATCACAACTTAAGAAAAAGAGGATTTCACTTTACAAATAACAGGCTTTTAAAGTCTGAAATATGAGGAATAACTGGTCATGCACACACACACACACATACCTGTGGGTGTAAATTGAGAATGCACACTTTGCCAGACTTGATAACTTGTCGTATTGCATTCATGCTTGTGCCAAACAGCTGCTTCTCACATTTACCATACTCTACAAACTGCCCATGATCAATGTCCGCCTCAAACGCATGTTTTGAAATGAAATGGTACTCACGGCCATCAACTTCACCATCACCAATTGGACGACTTGTGTCTACAACAGTCGCAAACATTCACATATTTCTTGTCGCACTGGCAACACTTGCAACAGCATGCAAATACTTTTTCATCTTGCAAAATGTTCTTGTATACACAACACCAGTCATGTAATTGACAATGAGCTCTACAGATTTTTTATTAATCATCCCTCACTGTAACGATAAATGGCAAAAGTTACATTTAGACATTACAATATGACAACAGCAGCAGAAAATGTTTTGTTAGGTTGCTACTATTTGTTCATTACATGTAGCGACTAATAATAATATAATAATGGTCAGCTATTGTGTTTAGTATGTCTGAGGGTCAGTACGCGACCATATCTCAGGAACCAAACATCCAAATGTCACAGAATTTTCTGCACATGTTACATGTGATTGTGGCTCAGTCCTCCTCTGGTGGCATTGCAATATGTAAATTTTTGTGGATTTTCCGACATCATAACACATTTTACTGATGTCACAGATTATGAGTGAATGCTATCATAAGTGATATATCAGGTATCTACACTGTGTCTAAAAAAACGACACTGATGTAGCATACTATAACTTCAATGCACATCAACTGATTCTGGAATTTTTGGCAGAGATGATGCTGAAACAATATGCTATCGAACGGTGATTTGATATTCTGCCTCTCCTAACTAATGTCTCTGCATTACCTGGGGAAACATGAATCCCGGAAATTGGGTCTCTTCAGTCGTAACTGTGCCTGGAAAACATCACTGTGTTAGCTTGCTAGGTCTTCGACTATCATGAACTGAACTTAATAATTTCTGGCAGGTAACAGCTGTGAAGTTTGTGTTATCATAAGCCTTTTAATTTCTCACGTTCATTTGCTATTACTCCCTGAAGTTGCTGTGAGTTTACGAAAGCAAAAATCACTCATTTTTTGACATCACCGGTTGTTTGTCAACATGCCACTTACAAAAAAAGATAAGACTCTGATTAAAAATTTGTTTACATTAGAATACAACAATGCTAAGAAAGTTTTCTGGCAAAGACGGCATGTAGGCAGTGTCTACAAGTTGTTACAAAAGCTACGTGCTACTGGATGGGTCAACCATCGTCTCGGCAGCGGAGGACGATGCAGTGCCCGCACTGCGGACACTGCTAATACCATTGATCTTGTTCGCAAACTGGTCTTACACAAAAATGGCCAAACGAGAAATAATATTTGCACACTGTACCTAATAATATGACCTTATTGTCTACACAAAATTATTAAAATTGGTTGATGAGTGTCAACAATATACTAAGCTGAAGCACCGTCGTTTTTGAGACAAGGTACTGAGAAGACCATTTCCGGGGTTCATGTTTCCCCAGGTAGTGCAGACTGCAGAGACGTTAGTTAGGAGAGGTGGGATAAGACACAAACATGTGATAGCGTACTCTCTCAGCAATTACCAAAATCGGTTGACGCGAGTTGAAGTTATGTATGTACTTTAGTCACAATAAATACGTGTAAACTGTACTTTGTACGAACATTTTAATAGGTACTGGTACCAGTACAGATGAATAAAATACACGAAAAATTGTCAGATAATTTTCTACAAAATTTTAAACTGTTATTTATATTAATTCCTGTTTACAACACACTTACGTGGTACAGCAGCGGCAAATCGATCAGTATCACTCTCCATCAAGCGCTGTCTGAGCTGCTGGCGCCCAACATTTGGTGGACCAATTAAAACTATTGGTCTTTTGCGATTTGGTTGTGGATAATACAGTGTTACCTCCTCATATGACAAAATTTTTTCTGCATCAACATCTGCAAATACCAACAAATAAATCGTAAATAACAGATACACAGCAGTCTGCCATTTTTCAGTAACCCGGATTATCTGTTTGGAACTTTTACTTGGCTCTTTTATCCGTTCTGGAGTGACCTAAGTAACTTATTGGGACAGACCAAAACTTTTCATTTCCTTTTTAAGATGTCTTCATCATTATAGATGTTCCCTCTGTCTAATGCCAGCTTCTTCCATCACGTTAACATCGATGTCATCTTAACTGGTAACAGGTCCAACTATTTCAATCTATCCAAACTAACTTGCTCTAATCTGAACAATTTGCTGAGCTCTATGATTTATCTTTAATTCTTTCCATACAACCGATCATACTAATCCATGCTCCAGTGTCAATCTCACTGCCATATGTCAAACTTTGCAAACTCTTCATACACGAAGTGAGTGCACAGTGAGACATACAATGGACCAAGATCTCAACGTCGAGCTAGCAGTGAGTGGCTCGTCACTCTGATAGCAGTATTGTCATTACAACCATCCCAAAGCCATTGCTGCATAGCTGATACTAGTTGGAACTATCCACAAAAAAACTGGACCAGACTGACGAGTCAGTACCTGGTCCAGTAGTGACAAATGGCAATGATGTATGTCTGCAATAGGTGATGGTATTTAGTTGATAAGGTAAACCATCTTGCAGCAGTGTGACTGATGGCACTGGCTAATCTAGGTACTGATCAAATTCAGCATGTAGATAATGTTGGCAAATGTCAAAGGAGACACGCTGCCAACAATAATTACAGGTATTGTTGGACCAGTGCCGATCTACACAAATAGACTGGCACCGAGTCAATCTACAGTGGAATGGATGTAGTTCAGAATCAGTATCAAGATCTGTTATAACTCTAGCTGATACACCTGCCAGTTTATCTTATTATCATTCTTTAACAGTAATCACTTCATTCTGCCAGATTAATAGATAACGCCTTACCTTCTTCATCACCATGATGCATTTTCTTCTTTTTCTTGCGACAATGACAATGAAATTTCTTGCCAACTTTGTCTTTTTGCTGACCAAAGGCCATCAGTCGCAACTTTTCACGGCTACAAACATTTCAGTATCACACTCTTACTGCAATTCATTTAAATTCCTGCATAAATGTATGTATGCCTTGTTGAATGTGAAACATGAAAGTAAAACATAATACTATCTAACAATCTGTATGTCAACATTGAAGTGACAGCCACAGAGCTATCGTAAAAGACTCAGGTCAAAGGACACCTTAAAGTCAATATCACTAAATCCTAGAGATGTCACAGTTTGCAACCTGCTCAAACCAACAGTAAATGGAGAGGGCACAATGGACATGGCGTCAGACTTGTAATCAGACACAAACTCCTCTGAACTACTTAAAAAAACAGTCTTCAGGACAATTTCGCCACAGTCTAGTGTCCCAACGTCAGATGTCATGTGTTATTTAAAATGACACCTAGTGAGCACCGTTACATGAAGTGCAAATTTAGCTTCATTCAGACATTTACATAAATTTAATTTGTTTAGTGATCTACTTAATGGTTATCATCATTTGATTTCTGTGGCTATGAATTTTAGATTTTGTTGACTTCGACTATTGTTGTCACACACCATTCATTAATGCACACTCAAACTGTAAGTTTCCGAGTGATGCAGAGTGTGGCTGCACTGCAGTTGGGCCGACTTGAAATGTTGAACCACTCATCATGTAATGATGAACACTCCGCCATATTCATATTTCCATGACATGACCTCACTGTGACCTTTCGATGCACATGACTCATTCACCATTCCATTGCGGTGAACGTCACTTGACTCCATTTTAGACTAATTGATGGTCCAGCTTGCAGTGGTCAGCTTGCAGCGGTTGAAGTCCTAGCAGAGGGAGTGACCAACCCAACTGTTTCTGTAGTAAAAAATGGCACTCTTTATCTTTATCACGTGACTTGCATACAGACAGGAGTAAGTGCAACAAATACAAAGCAGATCATTCAATAAGATGGCAACTGATAAGAGATATACTTGATAATATGCAACATTAACTGTAAATGAAATCAAAAGTCATATTCCAAATATTCTTGTATATAAACCAATACTCACTTTTCATGAAAGTGTTTGCTTGGAATGAGGCCGGCCAATGTTTGGTCATCCTCTCCCTCACGATAAGCTTGCCACCAGTTAGAATCATTCTTATTGATTATGTGCAAGATGTCACCTTTCCTGAAGAAGATGCCAAGTTCACGGCATGGTATTAGACTATCTTCCTCTGGATCATAAGGAAACAGTGCTCGAACATGCATCTGCAGGTCGTATTGCATTACAAAATCAGTAAAAAAAAATCAGTCAACTACATTAATTAATTACAGTAATTATCAACGAAGGCACTACACAATAAAACAAATTAAGACTGGTAGTTTTTGACATGTTCTTCACTAATCCTACATGTTTGTGTTCAAACAAAGCAATAAATACCACATGTTTGACAGTAAAGCCACAGTAGCCAGAAAAGATTGGTGGATGTTATTGTCCTCAAGATAAAACCTTTTGAATCACTGATAAATGTGTACTGTACATCTGGCTGCAGTCAATATAAGACTGTGTGTGACTAACAGCGTCATGTATGTAACAGATCAGCCACCATGATAAATGCATGCAAGCAAAATGTGTCATTTCAAACATTCATTACAGTGTAAAAAGCAGCATAGCAAATATCTTTCACTAGCAAGACATCCCCAGTAAATGTCAACTGCTGACAGCAATAAAATACAGTGTCGGCACTGCTGACACTACATCTGGCTGACGTCAATACAGAATCATTATTTATTAAGCACACGGTGAGTAGGTGGATGGAGGATAAAGATCACAAATAAAGGTAGAGAAGAAGGGGGGATGGGACACGACAGCACATCAGTGCAATAGGTTGTCACTCATCACAATGTTTCAATAATATTACAGCATCAATAATAACTAGAATCAGCTCAAGGCTGGATCGTACAGCCCGCTGACACCAGGTGGGGGGAGTATGGGTAGGCGGAGGGGAGTTAGGGTAGGCAGGGGGTATGCCTTTTTGTCAGCATGCCCACGCAGTGTTTGAAAGTGATTAGGAGTTGAACAAAGTCTGCTAAATGGACAAAAAGCCCGGACAGACACCCGAGCCCATCCCAAAAAGTGTCTGTCCGGCCCGTCAGATGGACAGGGAACACTGGGTGGTTACCAACATGGCTGGATCTCATGCCCAGCATATTCAGCTCAAGCAGTTTAGTTTCTTTTAAATGCACTTTTTGGCCCGAACGAACAAACGGACAGATGGACATGCCCAAATGGGTCCAAACCCCCCTAGGTGTATGCAAAATGTGATGTAGTAATGAAATTATCAGTTTTTGGCATCTGGACAGACACACACACACAAGGCAAAACCTATGCATCCTCACTACACGAGCTGTAATGAAAACTGGTAAACTGATCAAACGATACAAATGCAAAACCAAAAGTGCTGATACCAGATTCTCAGCTACAACGGGCGGTATATGTTCAGGGCCAGGATTGATGAGGAACGTCAACACTCCACTCAGGCGTGACTAAACAGAACATACACAGCTATCTATCTATCTATCTATCAGAACTCAAGATTTATCAGTAATATTAACCAACCTATTAGCTATTACAATATGCTAACCTAGCACGTGACATGATTAGCATAATGAGCGATGTATACTGCTCATTGAAACTAACAACAATCTTACATAATCTAATGAATTAGGATAACATCGTAAGGTTGAAATGTCAACACAACAGCAAAGCTCAGGTGTTGATATTTCAGTCTCGGGACATCATATCTGAATGTTGGACAAACTGATTTGTTGTATGGCCAACTACCAAAATATGACATCTTTGGTATGCTCAAAATAAGTTTATTTTTTAATGCAATACTAACAAATCCAAGTGTTAGAAATAATTACATTACCATGTTTTGATCATCAACAAAGCAGCGCATTGTTGCTTATGTGACAAACAATTTTCTATTAGTGATTCCATTCTAAGTTATAACTTTGGTGTATGCCCAACAGCAAGCAGCTCTAAAATGTAGTCTCATATGATGAACATTCATCTTTACAATAATAAATTTTAATCATTACAAGTAGACTGAATAAAACCAATGGCCACATCATTTGATGCAGATTTTGCTTATATGTAATTAATATAAGCATAACACTAAGAAGCTGAAGGACTTGTCACAGTTACAGGCTGTAATCGTCCAATGGACACTGCAAATACGATTGGTGTAAGATAGACTTTGTTGTTTCTCAGCAATAGCAAATGTACTAGTTTAAATTAAAAATATTTGTAAAGTATTGCAAAGGTGGGATAGGTCCCCAAGGCCATGTGGTGTTGACAGATCACTCCCTTAGACTCAGACTTTCTATGGAAACAGTGATCCTATTGGCATCTTATCAAATTCGTTGGTATCAGAAGCAACAGTCCTTAGGTTACCGTGTTGGCTGCACTGACTGCTTGCTGATCAATGAGCATATGACAGACACATAAACCAAACTGCACTGTTCATAGGTGACATGTGATACAAATAGCTAACAAGATGATCATTATACAAACCATAAGATCGCAAACATCATTTATAGACATGCCACGTATTTCAACTCCATTAATCTCCAGTATCTCATCGCCTTCATGAAGCAAACCACTCTTTTCAGCCACGCCTCCTCTAACGATGCGACCAATAATCACAGCATCACCTTCGTTCCTCACCGTCGCTCCCTTGCACAAACACAACGAATGCACATTTGTGACAACTGCATACATAAACAAATGACAAATGCAACTTGTCTATCTACTGTCTCTTTGTAAAGGTAAGAGCTGAATTACAAGCCAAAATCGACGAAATACAAATCATCACACCCAAAAATACAACAACATAAAACGAACCGAGACAAATTATAACCCAGGTTTAGTCACCTTCTACAACATGCGGCCTGGAAACAAAAGTGGAACTATTCTCAGGGAAAAACATAAAGGAAAGTAAATAAGAAAGCAAAATATAAGCAAGAGAAAAAAAGATTAAAAGAAACAAATTACAAGAAGCAAAAGGAAGCAAGTATTAAGGCAAATAAACACACAATCTACATAGAGCCGAAATTTACAATGTCTTCATTAGGCCCTGGCACCCACATGGGGGTATGTTGAACTGGTTATTAATGACCTGATACTGTTAGAAAAGATTAAAATTTTTGACACTTAGATGAAAGAATGAATGCAGCGAAAGAGATTTGGTCCTGATAGAAATACAGATAAGGATAACGACAACAACCAATGGTTTATGGCCTCAACCTAGGTAAGCCAGTACCAGAAATGCAAATTATTCTTGATTTTAATGAAGCAAGAGATGATTGGTGGTCATCAATCAGCTGGAGCGCTAGACCATAGGCATGCACTTCGCTTCAGACAGATAACCACACCAGCACCCAATCACTTAATTTTTACGTACCGGATGCTCTTCCTATTGCCCAATCAACAGTGTCAAAGCACTGAAAGCAGGATAAGTGAAACCAAATTACAGAAATCATAAGTGGAACATAGCAGCAACACCCAGCTGATGACAGTAAAATGTACAACTTTACAAGTTACATCAGCAGAGAGACATACAAGAGGATCAGCAGTTTTCTGCAGACGAACAATCTTAATATTCTCATCGCCATACTGCGATGCCCTCTCATATAAGTACTGTCGTTCATCCTTGTCTTCCACCGACTTGACCAGATCCATATCATGTTGAACAGATTGGTCATATGCATAGATGAGACTCTGGAAACCAAAGACAACTAAACATTGTGAAAATAACAGCATCTGTAACTCAAAAAAGACAAAATGGCTTGGGTCACAGATGCCAAATGACACATCTAGAAGCAATCAAATTGTTTGCAATTTAATGCATGGATTATCATTATGAATATACACTGTGCTGAAAAAAACTGGATTCCAGGTGCACTGCATAAATTAACTCATTAACTGCAAAAATTTTAATCGATTAGAATAATTAAATTTTCAAATTTTATACTAAGTTTTATTCATTTAGATTTCCAGAAAATGTTTTTGTACTTACCTATAACCTAACTGGCTAACATAGTTACTTTGCATGAATGTTGTAAATAAACAGCAACTTTCCTTAGAGCAAGCTGCCTTCACACAGAACATTTCTATGCAGTTACTAAGCATTTCATAACTGCGGGATATCCACATATCAAACTCTTCATTTCTATAAAGGCCTTCCACAACACCCTAAAAAGGTGACGGAAAACAAAATACACTAGATAGCTTTCTTTATTTCAGTCTAAGACCTTCTACACCGATCCGCAACTGGCACAACACCTTGTGTTTCATGGCCACTTCATAGTATGAGAGCACATCAACAGAAACATCAACATAATGAACTGACATTCGACTGACCTCAAAGTGGGTCTCTCCCAGTATTTTAACCAGCTCGCTGGCATACTTATTGTTAGATCTTGCACTGGTAACAGAACACAGCACCCCATTACACAGGCTTGTTGCAGTTGGTGGATCCTCAGGTCGTGCAGGCATTTGCACTGAAACATCGACGAGCTTATTGTGGAGTTTCAGGACTCGTTGAAAGTGTTTACTTGTCACAAAACTTAACACACGACCGAGCTCGACTTTGTCGTCAGCATCATGCAGGTAATGTTTGGCTTGCTGTATTGACAGCACGACATCTTGCAGGTCTGTACAGTTTTACATGCAAATAAAATTACATGTCACCACTGACTGGTACTAGTGTCAGAGAGCCAATGGAAAGGCAGCATTGACCCTTCTACCAAGAGTCTGGTGGATTATGAAGAATGAATGACTCCAGGATAGTGGTTGGGTCAGTGCTTTAACGAACCTGTTGTTCAAACAGGGAGGGATCTGGATCTGGTCAATAAAAACTCTTGCTATTAATCCCCAAATGTTTTCTTCTGGCACAAGTGAAAGAAAAAACCAAAGTAGGAAGTCTTTAAAATAGTTAACTGATTCACAATATATATTGGCCTCAGTTCAAACCCAGTTTATCAGGATCATTAGTTTGTTGTGAAAGTAACACAAGATGACCACTGACCAGGTAGTATACTCTTTAACCTGCGACTACAGATGTGTTCTTAAAATGTTTTTAAAACGGTGACATTAAAATGACACTATAGCTAGGCCTCTGTGGGTCAAACACTCTGACCTACACTCAGCATGGCTTGATATATGTCAGAAACTGCATGCTGATCCAGTCTACCACAGGGTGCACCAATAAAAAACAATCTCCTAGAAAAATATGCATTTCAGCTCATGCAGCTCAAATCTGAGCCAACTTTCAGAATTTTGTATGACAATATTCATGCAACATATCCTGCAAATTTTATTGAAACAAATTACATAGTTCAACAAATTCAGCAGTTTAAACGTTAGTCGGCTAAACCTGCATTCGGATGCAGGTTTAGACCACTGCCTCCTAAGGTGGACTGTTTTTCTCTTTGCTCCAGCTGCCTCTAATGTGGATTCCCTGCTAGATACACTGCACTTACTAATGCCATTATGACACAAAAAAGTCAAAGCAGCAAAGACTAAAGGAAAGAAAATTGTACAAAAATATTATAACAAGTCAACAACTTACTTATATGTTCAACAATATGATTGTCTTTGACATTCTGTTGCAGGGACTTTGACTGTGAATGAACTGGAGCCATGTTATGTTGCCGCATTCGATCATCACCATCATCAGTACAGTAATTGGGGTTATCAAATCCATCACCAACTTCAGATACATGTGCTCTTGTCCGTTTCTCTTCCAGACCCTGCATTTTCTTGGAGCCACGCAGTGATGCACGCAGCTGTTCCTGTTCTTGGTTGATGCGGTCCTCCCTCTCACGTCGCTTTGCTAACTCTTCCTGGTAACGGCGTAGTCTTGAACTGCGGTCATGCTCATCACGATTTAACTGATATTTAGAACCGGTAGTTGCTGGATCTACTGGATCCAGTGCAATGGCCGGCTGACTGTGGACACTGAGTGAGCTGCCAGCTGCTGCATATGACTTACTAGGACTTGACAGCGAACTCTGACTACCTTTCACAGCTAACGATGGACTGCTAGTTTGTATCACATTCGACAGTGGGCGCGGCATACGTGGTGGCTCTTTCTTTACACCTACAAAGTTGGCTGGACAGTCAACAGCCATTTCGCGGTGAGGTCCAGCATCATTATAGTGCAGCTTGCTTGGTGTAGCTGGCAGTGTAGCTGGACTCCTACTGGATGCAACATCATCATTGTGGCCTCTAACATAGTGACTGTGAATCGCTGCAAAGTCCGAATGTGGCACATCGGCATATCTACTGTTAACTGGTGACAACTCCATCACAACACAGTCATAGACATCCGCTGAAGTTGTTTGTTAATGATTGTATTACAACATACCAGCTACCTACAAAAAAGCATAACACTACTTAGTGCCTGCTACATTTAACCAAATGCAATGCAATACATTCAAAATGCAATTAACTTGTTCTTAGTAAATTTATCATACAAGGCTAAAGTATGCAATTTCTGTGAACTTTAGTGGAGCATTCTTCAGATTTTTATGGAGAAATTTTTATGAAGTATAACGGTCTAGCCAGTTTTGATGGACAGACAGTGTCGCTTTCCAGGTGATTAAAAATATTTTCTTAGTAATGGTGGAAACATCAGTCAAGCATGACAGCACCATGGCAGACTACAGCATCATAGCAGTGATGATGTAATCATTAGTTTGAAACTTTCTCACGTTCACTGCACTAATGTTGTGTGTGATATTGTGCACTGCTATAATATCACACTTTCAAGAATTCATCTGAATGGAAAAGGCATGATGCCTCTTGAGTCAGATTAATTCAGCCACGCTAGTTTGGATGCTCTATTAACTCAGAAATGGTTTGTCAGTAAAAGAAAACTTTTTTTACAGTTCCGACACTTATAAATTGACCGTGACAGGGATTTTTAAATGCATCAAACAAAAAAACTGCCAGATGACCGTCCTTAGTTTCAGCTAGCACTGCACTAGTTTCCTAGAATCAGGCCATGCCATGAGGCAGACTCCCATGGCTTGCTGACTGGTCTGGTTGACAGGAAATGTGGAGAAAGGAAAAGGAAAGTCGAGTCAACTACAAGAGTGCAACCAGCTGGCCAAAAGACCAGCCGACCAC
>Ga0209366_1000276_pt1 | contig 11772 bp, 7 predicted proteins | sample WorMetmaBAHAMAS2_FD_187391 | JGI IMG/M metagenome (GOLD analysis project Ga0209366, IMG submission 187391) | Marine gutless worms symbiont microbial communities from Max Planck institute for Marine Microbiology, Germany - Inanidrilus... | ecosystem: Host-associated > Annelida > Digestive system >...
CCATTCGCCACTGTGAGCCGCCTCACGCCCATTCACCAGGTGTCGCTAGCGGTACTGTCGCGCGCCGCCTGCGCATCGATGTCCACGACAACGACAACGACAATGCGTGACAGAGGGGACCGCTATGGCTGCATGGAATGGGCCCAACAATGTTCATCAAGTCGGTTATATGCGGTCATTCTGAGTGATAAATAAAGAGTTAACGTTTGTAAGATAGCGATGGCTGGCTGGATGGGTCATGTTGCTAGAGTGTGAACGACCAATCAATGATCCTGTTCACACCACGCAGTGGGCGCCGGGGGCGGGGGGGCAGTCCGTCGTCAATACCATCGCACTTTTCAGAAGCCCGGGCACCGGGTCTGTTGTATTGATTGTCCGCGGCGGGCACTGGCTGTCAATCAATCTGTCAATCACTCGGTCACTCCAGCTAATCATGACCCGTTATCCTTGACATCGTTTCTTAGGTGTAACTTGAGTCTCCCGTCGGGTGTTAGGACGAACATCCGGCCTGTAACAGGAACCTCAGCAGATGCTGAAATAGCGCAACATGCAACGCTTAATTGGATACCGACCGACAAAGCGTAAAAGTCCTTATTTCTCTGTACTTCCAGTGTTCTTCTTGTGTAGAATTCGTGATCACAGGATACTGCAATCCGGATTGGCTTCACTATGCAGCTAGCCAAGACACCGTTGCATTCTGTCATGTGTCCATTTCCACTTTTTGTTGCACTGTGTGATCACAATCCACCAACGTTACAGACAGACGGACAGACGCATGGATGTTATGCTCGTAGCATAAGCAACAACACACAAATGCTGGATGTTGTGCTGAAAAATTTTAACTTTGTTATTGTTCAAATGTACGAAACAGCTATTGCCTGAAGCAAGATGAACATGATTTGTATATGGTCGGGCTGATGCCGTCACCTTTCACTTCACTAAATCTAGGTTTACCTTTTAGATTCTGGCTTATTATCCAGATTGTCGTGGAAAAGAGGTTGTTTAGTGAGTGGTGAACGTTTGCTTTTGAATGAATGAATGAATGAATGAACTCATTCATTGCCTCATAATACATGGCATAATCACACCAACACATTTGGTTTTAGTTTCTTCAGTAATTTGCCAAGAGATTGGCTGATAAGAGCATCTCTGAAGTAACCTATTCTGTGTCTAGTGGAGTGTAAAACTTTAGCTCAGTACACAGTACAGAAGAAGACTATCCGACCCTGTAAACACGTATAACCATTGGTCCACAGACAGTTGTCTTTTCATACAGTTGGAGGTCATGTTCATCTGGAGAATGGTCGATGAACCAGTGCCCGGTATGATGTATGGTTGTGTGAAGACATCATAACAGTATCGATGCGGTGGATGTGGACTCGCTGGCTGGCGTGACGAGGCTTGAAGTGCTGGATCTAGCTCACAACAGACTGAGTCGTCTCACTAACTCATCCTTCTCAACTCATCCGTCCTCGCTGCAGCATCTGTATGTCACGTTCACACCATCTAGGACGTAGTTGATTTGCCAAATCCAGATTTTGATTCATAGTCAACCCAGATTCACAGTCAGTAAAAAGGCGTGTTTTATTTGAAAATCTAAATGTGGATTTGAGAAGCTGGATCTAGCAAATAGATTGGATCTTTTATCGAGTCTGAATCCACGTTCAGTGTGAATCTAAAGTGTAGCAAAAAATACAAATCAGAGAAAAAAACATGAACATGTACCAAAAAACAGTAGCATTGTAAGTTCTACCATTTTTTCTCATGAGGAGAAGGAGTGTTAAGAATCAGTGTGCATTAGACTTGAACTAGGTATGTAGATAGCTGGACCGATCTACTTAACTGCACTGACAGTCTGTCTGTCTGTCTGTCGTAGTCATTAGTCAGTTGTGGATGGATGATGCAAGTCTGCTAATGTCATCAGTCTTTTAGATGACACACACACACACACTTAGATCCGTGCTGACTGGCTTGTGACTCAGTCTGTGCAGCCAGCAGCTGAGCCCATTTGACCAGCAGTAAGTGTATCCAGTGCCTTTCTCACCAAAATTTAAAAAGAAAAATGGATTTTAATAATTTCAAACTAGTTAATTAATCAGTTAGTGCAGTGTGAAAAAGCTTAAAAGTGTCATATCACTGAACAGTGGTGCACACTTACAGACATACATAGATAATAAATTGTTCTAGCTAGATAAATGAAAAAAATGTTTAAAAATGCATTTTTTCCTCAAAGGGAAAAGGGTTTTAAATGTTCAATGTAACGATGTCTTGGGACGTGGAATCGTGCCATTACACTGTGAGAATCAATAATGCTGTTAGGTTTTTGAACAACAACGGACTGCGGAGTCTGGAGCGTGGAGTGTTTGATGGTTTGACGTCGCTGCAGTGGTTGAAGATGAACAAGAACCGACTACGAGCTGCAATCACTCCGGCACTTTTTGCTCGTCTCACCAACCTCAGATATCTGTGAGTCTGCTTGCTGCTGGTGATAACCTAGTTACAATATAATACACTTACAGTTACGTTTATTTTTTTACACTGATTGTTTGTAACTAAATAAGTCAACATATGTGCTGCTCGATGAACTACTTGGGTGGAAAAAAGCCGATGCTTTCTAGTTTAGTGGCTGCCGGGCAGAACGTCTGTAAAATGATTCCCACTTTTGTGTCGAGTTGGTCCTGCGACCTTTGCTCAAATGAGCAGATCCCATCTCAGACCTCATTATTGAAGGCAGTGATGTTCTTGGCTGATACAGTGTCTGTCTGTCTGTCTGTCGCAGCAGAACAAAACTACCCACCTGGCTCGGCATCGCATGGTGTCACTCTGTGAGAGGCACAGCAACGACCAGCGGGGATATACACACTAATGCTCTCGACATTTCATGCAGTAATTTTTACGCAATGACTTATCACTTAAAACATTTTGTTCCCGTCATGAGAAATTTTAGTTACATGATGTCTCCATTGTCCATCTGTCTGTCAGTACCCTGCTCCTAGCTACAAAAACGGTGCATTTTCAAGTTACGGCTAGTATAAACACTAAAATAAGAAACCCCGTGCTGTAAGTGAAACCCACTAGTCATTGAACGAAAATGCATCATCAATTTCTAGAAAATCCAGTGTCATTTCAGTTGATTTTAGTCAACAGTTAGTTGACTAAAGGACGGACTAATTGGCTAAACATATTCTAGTTGTATGACAGCCCTAATATACGTGATAGTGAAGAGTGTGAATGGCCCTTAACTTTCGTAAAGAGGGTGAGTAAAACAAAAGATGAAAGTTTATTGGAGTGTGTGTGTGTGTGTCAGTGACTTAAGCAGCAACCGCTTGCAGCGAGTGAAAGGTCTGACATTCCAAGGTCTGTCGAATGTCGTCTCTCTGCGACTGCGTCGTAACGTGCTGACTGAACTCATGGACGGAGCTTTCTATGGTCTCACCAGCATAGAGAACATGTACGTCACGTGACTCTCTAACTTATCACTGTTGTTCAGGGGCTTAAATGGTACTCTCAGGAATTTTATACAGTGTACAGGCACTGGGCTGTTATATGTGTATAAAGTGACCATCTACAGCAGCATGTGGAGTTCTAGAGGCGGAAACATTTCACAGTGCTAAGGAAGATGTTGTACCACAATGTGATGATAAGATATCACATGATATGGGCGTGTACTGTACAGCCGGGGAACCCTGTAGGATAATGAAATGTGTTGTAAGGCTTTACTGAGGTTCCTATGTTTTCATTTAATTGGGTTGCACACTAAACCAAAACATAGACTGGCCTCACTGGACTGTCTGCATGAGGCTGGTTGATAAGGTAACCAAAGAGTGTGTCTTATCCCAGTAAGGAGTGTTGGTGCAGTGGTTGCTCATCTGCTGTCACTCAGGCATTGAACCCGTCTGTAGATAAACCACTTATGTCTGTGACACTTGGCCAGTGCGATGCCAGACCTATGATTACCTTCCCAGTCGTAGGGCATCACTGCCGTGTGAACGGTGCCGGTACCAAATTATACTGCTTGTTGACAGAAGCACGCGTGTGTGTGTGAACAACTTGCCTAAGGTTGTTACCTGACAGCCACGTGGCTGGGAGTTAAACCTGTGACTGTTGAGTCCTGCGTCGTAACTATTACACTACTGGGCCACACAGAAAGGTTACTGTGGGCTGAGAGAGTTACTGTGTGCCCAATGTGTCTGTCTATATCTGTGTCTTGTAACTTTGTAGTCGGCTGGATTACAACAACTTGAGTCGTATTCACGGCGGCTTTTTATTTGGCCTGGAAACACTCCAGCACTTGTGAGTTTCTATACAGTAGTCCACCTGTCTGTCTGTCCGCATGTCTGTCTGTCTGTGTGTCCCTGTCTGTACTGAGAATGAGGATATTCGTCCAGTTGCAGCAGTCAAGGTGTTACTCTGTCTCATCTTGGTTATTTGCTAAATGCTAATTGTACGTATGTTCGTATCTGTCTGTCCGATTATTTGTTTGTCTTTCTCTGTCTGTCTGGATTAATCCAATTAATTATTATAAACATATATATATATTGGTGGTCAGCATTGATGGCCTTTTGGCGCTACTGGCAGCCATCCTCAAACAAACTTGCCATTTTTATTTATTATTTCATGTATTGTTTATCTGATGTTGTTTGTTGAAAATAAATTTCTACTTCTTGTTCTTTGTTTGTTGAACGATGCGGTTTGCAGTTAGCAGTGTGTGTAATGGATTCAAGCCAGTGATTCTAGTACATTTCAGGCAGCATCACCTGCATGCTGTGTGTAGATGTGGCCTGTTGGTACACGATGTCACACGTTGCGTGGCCTCCGTGTTGGGTACAGCAGCGGCTTCATATTCCACTGCTGGATACATCTATGAGCCCTGCAAACACAGCTGAGCCACCAATCCCAGTGTGTTTGGCTGCGCACTCATTTAGACCTGAGAGGCCACGTAGAACTCTAGGGTCCAGAGTAATGTATTCCACAGACTCTATAGACAGTGATTGTTTGATCTGGGCTGTATTGTTTTTTTTAGTTTCCTTTTTTTATTTTTTAAAATATTTTTTTCTGTATCAGTGCAGTGGATTGAGCCAATTTTTTTGTCATTTTCAGTGCCCTGATAATAATATAATGATATAATGTATGGTCCGTATCTGTAGGTCGGTGAGCAATAATCACATCAGTGTCATTGACGCCGACAGCTGGACTGCTTGCATACGTCTTATCCATCTGTAAGTGTGTATGTCTCTCTGTCTCTGTGTGTGTCTGTCTGATATGTTGCCCCTATTTTATATAATTGCTGTTAAGTCATCGTCACATTTGCAACACTTTGTGGTGAATGTACCTTCATTTGTCATTTCAGTACAAACAGTTCTGTTCTGTCTTAGTTGTACTGACAACTGTGGCTAGTTTGTTGTGTACAACATTATAAGTATGATGGTGTGTCATACGGTTCTGCCATAGCCGAGACTTGTTGTAATAAATTAGTCGTTGTAATAAATTAATGTTAATAGTGATAGTAATGATGCATATGCCTTCATTTAATGTTTTTTTGCTTTGTTTACTTTGTATTTTGGATCAGAAAATGCAAGCAAATGATATGTAAATGTTGATGAATATGTAGAGACTTGTCGACAAATCATCTGTCAGCGATAACATCGTCGATGTTTGCCCAGCTGAAATCGTTGCAGCATCTAAAGCTCGGATGGAACCGTATTTCATATGTCACTGAGCATGCATTTGACGACCTGACGTCACTCAAGACTCTGTGAGTTTCTCTCTCTGTCTGTGTGTGTGTTTGTCTAGATGTCTGTCTAGAAGTAAAAGTAGAAATAGAAGGAGGTTTATAAAATCTAGAGTTATTTACAAAGACGTCTGTTGAGTGTATTGTCTCCGTTAATATTTATCGTTCTGTTCTCTCACTGTTCTTATTTCCATGTAAGTTAAGTTATATTTGTCAACTTTTATTAAAGAATTATATGATGATAATGATGATGATGATGATGATGATGATGATGATATATCACTGCATGCAGACGATGTGGCCTAAAAGCGCCAAGTAGCATTGCTGGTGGCAGACACATTACATGAAGAGTGTCGTCGTGTGTTTCAGTGAGTTGAATGACAACAAGTTGTCGTCCGTCCTTGACGAGTCTATGCCACTGTTTACTGGTCTGACGTCGCTGTCGTATCTCGGACTCTCAGCCAATCACATTCAGTCGGTGTCGAGTCATGCGTTTGACGGGCTTGATGTGCTACGTCACGTCGACCTCACTGATAACAACATCAGCAGCTTGCACGACAATACTTTTTCTCGTCTCCGCAACTTACACACCGTGTTAGTCTGCTTGCCTGTCTGTCTGTCTGTCTCTGTGGATCAGTGTCATCTTTGCTTGCATGTTTGTCCCTCCCTTGCCGTCCAGTACACAGCAGCTGTGCCAGCTAGATGCGATGATTGCTTCCGATGTCTTGATGTAGCGATCTGTCTGTGTGTCCGTCTATGTGCATGCTGTAACTTTATGAGTGTAAGGTCCGGTTTTTCCACAGCAAATTAATCTCCCGTTAATTTAATCCAGCATTAAATCCGGCAGATAATGATCAATTTACTCAGATGTCGTTTTTCCGATTTAAACGGACGATTTAATTGACGAACTGCCGGTGGAAAAACGACATCTGAGTAAATTGATTATTATCTGCCGGATTTAATGCTGGATTAAATTAACGGGAGATTAATTTGCTGTGGAAAAACCGGACCTAAGTCCTGCAAAGATAGCTGAACTATTGAGATGGTGTTCAGAGAAGAGGATTGACTCACATGGGCGTATGTAACGGTTAGTTAGATGCGTACATATGGGTGTTAGCAGGCGAACATGATGAGCAGTGATGATGTGGTCTGTCGCTATCTTTACTTTAGTAGCTTGTTAGCAAGCAAGCTGGTGTGAAGTGTGGTCTGTGATATGTCAGATATATCAACACGTCGTCACTGCTGTGTGACTGTCATCTGTCGTGGTTGTCGTCGTGGCTACGTACAACGACCGTCAGTGTCGTCAACGTTACAGACTTGCGTTGTGCTCATCCGTCGTCTGTACGTGGTCACAGTTTCACCGACGTCACCGTCGACCAGTTCATCTGTGGTATGATTCATCGGCTTTGTCTAATGAAAAACATGAGGGTCGTTCCATAAATCAGTTATATCATCGTTTTGTGAGTTCACTGTTACATAAAATCTGTGACCTTGACCTTTGACCTGTTGACTCTGGGTACTGCAGTGCATGCTGATTGATTGCCATAAACTTTATGTGTACCAAGTTAGGTCTTGATAGCTCAAGCCATTTTCCTTTTAGAGTGCGGACAGACAAACAGACACTCACAGACCCCAGACATAGACTCTACTGATCAGTCTACCCGTGTATCGGCCACCACCGGCGCGGGCACAAGTCGTTTGTAACTGCCAAATGTGATAGCAGCAGCATATGTGTCTACTGTACGTGTGTGTGCTTGTGTGTCGCTGTCATCAGACGACTATCTGAAGCCGGTCATCACCCAGAATCCCAAGTCTGTCGTCGCCCTAAAGGATGGAACGCTGAACCTGACTTGTCGGGCTGTCACTTCGTCACGTTCAATGCTGACCGTTCTGTGGAAGAAAGATCACAAGGTCTCAGCACTTGCTCATCACTAATATTAATATCAGAGCAGTCGCCTCCCATTGAACACACACACACAGTCTGAACTACGATGTTTCTCTGGCGTTTATTAACAGATCTGTTCTGTGCTATGTTGTTGTGAAGTCCTCCACCCTCGGCTTCCTATACGTAGAACATGCCAACACAGCAGCCAATATCCACCAAGCCAAGAGATTGGCTGAGAAAAACGTCTCGAATATGACTATTTTTGTGTTGAGTGGGACGTAAAACTCATGTCTGTCAGTGAACATTATTAGTTACTATGCTAGTTGTAGTTGTTGGTGATGTGGCATGTCGTGAAGTTAGTTTGAGCAGTCTTGTATTACATTTCTGACAATAATCGTTGCAGCTGCTGAACAGCGAGCTAAGTAAGACGAGAGTTTCTCCATTGGAAGCACATCGTGGCGGTGAGACGGTGTCACCAACGGCAGGACGTGTCGGCGCTGAGGACCTCGTGCAGGTGACAAGCATGCTGACAGTGTCACATGTCAAGTCGTCAGACGCCGGAGTTTACCAGTGCGTCACGTCTAACTCTGTCGCCGCCGTCTACTCCACACGGGCTACTGTCAGCGTCAGCGGTAACTGTCGACACATGTAATGGAGAATGAAATAAATAGTGCATAAACTGGCACAAACTATCAGTGCCTCCACAAAATACTCTGCATGAAAATGGGCGGGGCATATGCTAATTACTTTCACTTTTAACAGACACAGCGAGGCTTGATTGGCTGTAGCAGTAAAATATTATGCTGATGACGCTGCAAGTTTGTGCTAGTTTTTTGCAACATTTTTGTGTTATTGCAGCATTTATTTTATTTTATTGTACATGTGCAGACGGCTTTAGTAACTGTCTGCCAGCAGTACAGGTAAATGTAGAACAGCGGGGTACTCCATAGAGTGACCCATATCGGCTGTATCGTATTGTATCATATGCTAGCAGTCTATGTGATACGATAAGGTACAATATAAATTGTTTATAGCATGCTGGTGTTAAAGTCGTCGACTGATTCAGATGACTTGCATTCTCTTATTATTGACCGAGAGTTTACTGAAAGAGCATCGCGGAAGTGTGCTATTTTTTTACGTCAATTACAATATAAAATTTTAGCTGAATCAGTCGACGACTTTAACATCAGCACGCTATAAACAATTTATATTGTACGTTATCGTATCAAATAGACTGCTAGCATATGATATGACATGATACAGTATGAAATATTTGTATGTATGTGTGTCTAGTGTATCCTCGTCTGGTGACGACGCCGGTAGATCAGACCGTCCGTGCCGGCAGTACGGCACGTCTGCAGTGCTCCGCGACTGGTTCACCGACGCCGCAGGTGGCATGGCAGAAGGACGGCGGGTTTGACTTCCCGGCGGCACGTGAGCGTCGTATGCACGTGATGCCCGACGATCACGTGTTCTTCATAGTGGACGTGAAGCCGGTGGACGCCGGAGTCTACAGCTGCTCGGCGAGTAATGACGCTGGAACTGTGCAAGCCAACGCCACGCTCGCCGTCATACGTACGTCTCTACCACTGACTGCTGTGTCTGCTGAAGTTCCTGGCTTTTGTTACAGTTACTCTAATGTTTTCCTCTGGGGACCCGCCTACAAAGATTATGGTGGAAATGTCTGTATAAAGTACCACTATAGATGTATTTGTTAGTTCCAGTCTTTTGGCTGTCAAACGCACCCAGACAAACTACAGCGATCGTAGTTTTGCCGTCTATGGACCTCGTGTTTGAAACAGTCTTCTGAGATCAACTGACATTATTTTGACGACTTTCAGAAACAAACTGAAGACGTTATTATTTACCGTGTAACTTGTTCTTTAGTGCATTTGTGGCATATACTGCTAAAGTGCGCTGTATAAATGTACTTAATAATAATAGTAATGTCACCGTGGACACGAGAGAAACAGTGTTCCTGTTTCAACGACTGTCTATAGCGCTCCAAAGTGGAAATGCGATTGCATTCCTGAGCACATTTGACACCGAGTAACACACCGTGGTCATTATTTTGCTTAACTTCCAATTTTCGTGCCTGCCACTTTGAGCTGGTTGGCCAAAAAATAAAAATAATAATAATAAAAATCTTGTGTGTACGCGTGTGTGCAGAGAGGCCGTCGCTGGTGCGGTCGTCGAGTGAGAAGGTGTCGGTCGTCGGCGACACGGTCGTGTTTGAGTGTCTGTCAGACGACACGTCACCTGGCAGCAGTTCACAGCCGCCGCGTGTCGACTGGCTCAAGGACGGAGCTCCAGTTGTAGCCGACACGCAGCTGTCGGCACGGCGACGATACCTCATAGCTGACTCACAGGTACTGACGGACTGACTGGTCGGACCGATGAGATATGTTGACGAGCAGGTTGTATTAGAGGCCAGATGGATGTAAGTAAGTAAGTAAAGTAAACGGAGTATAGCAAACTTGCCTCACTGCTGCGGGAACTCACATGCCATATCCAATCACACAGTGTTACCTGCCACCCGCGGCACCCGGTGAAGGTGACATTCTCGCCTTTACCCCAGCCAATTAAGGCTGGTACTTGATTTAGTGACCCCGGAGGGATGCAAGGCTGAGTTGATCGAGATGTCCTCTCACCCAGCCAACAGTGTGAAAGTATTGATTGGAATTAAAGCTGAGCACTCCGCTGCTGGACCTCTCCTGTTATTGATCTACCAACCACGTGACTGCAGAAGTAACTGGCAAACCTAATCATACCCGTGCCGGCAGCACACTCGATAACCACGTGACCTCGACCTTTGACCTTTTAAGCTCAGGGTCAATTCATGTCGAGCAACTGTTGTGGCAAGTTTGATGTTGATAGCTCAAGCTGTTTTCCTTTTAGAGTGCGGACACACATACACAGATGCCGCTAATCACCCTACCCAGAGCATGGCTACCACCGTCATAACTAGAAATTGTCGTGGTTGTCGTCGTGGCTACGTACAACGACCGTCAGTGTCGTCAATGGTTTGCACATGCGCTGTGATGAAACTGCATCGTCACGTCCGTGAAAATCAAACATTATATCAGTCTATTTTAGTCGACGATTAACTGACTAAAACCCTGCGATTAATCGGCTAAAAATATTTGAGTCGTACGACAGGTCTGCTGTGAGTAGATGTAGTGACGATATGAGAATGAGTGTGTATATGAGTGTGGCTGATAGGTGTGACAATGAGTGTGAGTGTGTCACTGTGTTGGCTGTTAGGTGCTGGTATTGATTGACACACGACCGTCCGACGCCGGCGTCTACACGTGTGATATGAGCAACGCCGTCGGCAACCGACGAGCCGAGTACTCACTGCAGGTAAATGATGTGAATGAGTACTCACTCGAGGTAACTTACTAACATCCCGTCACCATCTACCTGTCTGTCTGTCTGTCTGTCTGCGAGACGACCAGTTATGTGATATGACGTGATTATTTTATGTGCACTAAAAAGCCGACATTAACCAGCTTAGCCTATTGTGGTAGATACAGCCAGTGCAGTGAAGGAACAGCAGCTAAAAACTAAACACTGGAAGAATTTTGGCTGTAAAGAAATAATCAGATATATCTGTTTACTTTGCCAACAGCTCCTCTATAGTTCCAAACTCTGGATAGATAGATGCCTTGAGGAATTACCTCAAGTTTCCTGGAATGCGTACCCAGTTGGATTGCTGCACAGTGGTCCTCTGTATTTCTGTGAAGCCAAAGATGAAGCTGTGTCTGTCTGTATGTTGATGTAGGTGATTGATAGTCCGTTGTCATCATCCCGTGACACGGCTGCGGAGTCTGACAGTGGGTTGTTGATAGCTCGTGTTGGCCTGGTGGTGGTTGCTGCTGTCAGCGGCGTGGTGCTGACATCACTGGCGTGGCTTGTAGTCATCTACTGGCTACGGAGGCGGCATGACATCAATGCTGACACGACGTCATCCACATCCACTGATGAGACTATCGTACCAGCTTCAGCAGCGGCGGCGGTGGATGTCAGCACGCTCAACAGTCTGCAGCATTGTGTCCGACTTCTTCCAGGTATGATCCATGTTCATCCGACTAGAAAGCCCGCACAGTCATGTGGACATGCATGCATACCCACACACAGAGCACATTTGATAACC
>Ga0209366_1000277_pt1 | contig 11753 bp, 6 predicted proteins | sample WorMetmaBAHAMAS2_FD_187391 | JGI IMG/M metagenome (GOLD analysis project Ga0209366, IMG submission 187391) | Marine gutless worms symbiont microbial communities from Max Planck institute for Marine Microbiology, Germany - Inanidrilus... | ecosystem: Host-associated > Annelida > Digestive system >...
GTATAAAATGTTGGTCTATAACTCAAAAACTAATACATTTTATACAGTTTTGCTCTTTTTCTACCATTTGAAATAGATGGTTTAGAGTGATGCTTTATTATAGAATTGATAAGAAACACCTAGAAGCTGTATAGAATTGCTAAGACTGTTTATTTTATTTTGACAAAACGTATTGGTTTTGTATATGGTAACATTTCTTATCTTTTTTTGTGTGTCAGGAATACAGGCACTCTTGTCCGTACTGGACAAGTTCCGAGTTGAAAATCGGCGTAACATGTTTGTCATCAAGGAAACGAAGTCTGCAGCGATATTCTACATCAGGTTCAGTAGAAGTTTCTTTCACTGCTGCTTATTATTTTTTTGTTTTTATTATAAATGTGACAAATTTTAAAACCAAGACTGTGTCATTCTGAAGGCTGTGTTGTTTAATTGGCTTTGTGACTGAACAGTGTAAGGCAACCCAGTGAGGTAGCCGTGTACTTTCTGTTGTATGAGATGGCACTAATTTCTCTCTGGTGATTGTCATATCTAGTCACACAGTCTTGAATTATGATACCATTGCTTGAAGGTTTTCAGAACTCCGTGCGCATGCTTATATTGCCAACGAAGCAGTTGCTAGTACTTATTTGTGTTAACTAACATATTTGTAGTGAGTACATTCGTTTGCATCTCTGCCAGTTTTGAGAGACTTTGTGACTGCCTTGGAACTCTGAAAGCTGAATGAGGTTTTGTATCATGCTCACTTATTATGTGGAAGTGTTTTTTTTGTTTCAGATTGTTAGAAACAAGTCAAGAGATGAAAGCGGACACTGATGATGCTATTTTAAGTGGTGATATGTCACATATTTTATTTGTTATGTAGTTGGTTTGGGCTGTGTACATTGACATATTTTGTTGTCATCCAACACATTCTGTTCGTGACTGGTTTTGCAAATGCAGGATTTAATAATCATACGACAGAAAAAAAAATTTGCAATAAATGTCTGCACATAAATTTATTATTTTCTGGCTATTGTGCAGATAAATCTGCATTAGCCAGTATCCCAGTAAGAACTGGAGAATTTTTATGGGGCAATTTTTTTCTGCATACATACCCTTGCTAATGGCCGCTAGCTCATTTGGATTGGATAGAAGACACTAGAGTTCTCCTTAGCAGTGCTACATATACTGTCTCCTAACTGTATTACTATGCATGTTTACAATAAGAATATTACACATATGTACTTTTATTTGCATGTGTTTTTATTTGTGTCAAACTGGTAATAAGTAAGCAAGTTGTTATTATTGTCGAACTGATTGCATGACTTACTGTTAATTTCAATCATTAATCATATGGTGCAGTTAGTTAAAGGCTGCGTTATAATGGAAATACATAATTAACTTTCTTTAATGAAAAATGTTAACTGGTGATATTTATGGTGATAAATAGATATTTTTGTGTGCCGTGATATGCATGAAAAGTGGCTTAATAATTTTAAATTGCAGTACCGGTACTACTAATCTAAATGATGAACACTGTTGTTTCGTAGTGTTTTATTGCATTACTGTAATATGTGACAAAGTTGTTTGTTGTTGGATGTTTTAGCTTCACAGAATCCTTCCATGCTGACTATGGCGTTGCGAAGAGTCAATCGGCCGGATGATGTGTGTATTAGGATTCTTTTATCTAGTTTATTGCACTATTTACAGAATTCACTTAAAAGTATTTTCCAAATCTCTGATGATCAAAGTCATTTTTATTTTCCTTCAGTCGATGCTGCTGGCTAGATTTTGTGAAGGTCTGTAAAAGTCTCATGCCAGTTGTTCTCATTGGTTCTTTTATGGAATGATTGAAGGAAGAAATTAGGTGGCAGCTGGCTAAATCAGGTTGACCTGAAAACTGGCTATTAAAGTGTATGCATATCTTTATTTTATTTTCACACGAGAAGCAGTAAAGGTGAATTGAAAATGTGTAGTTTCTCTGGCACCATTGAAGTATGCTGTGTGAGTTTCTTGGTGAAAACAGCCAACTTACGGAATGCGAGATATTTGCGCTATTTGCTATTGTCGTTTCAGCTGAAGATGATGGCTGGCGGATATCTTGGTTCGGATCGTGATAGTGAAACTGCGGCGTTTGTGAATTTGGCTCGTCGTGGTTCAGTCAGCAGCGGAACTCCGAAACGCAGTGAAGAGCGCATCAAGCTTTCCGTCCACGGCATATGCCCTGTTGGTCAGTTGCCTTTATTGTTATGTAGTTATCGTTTTGATATATTTACCATGTTGACTAAATTAATCATATACCATGCATGATGCATTATATTAGCCTTTTTAGTGATATTTTATGTATTTGACTTTTGAAACTCCTTAGAAGTGTTAAGTGTGGCAGTGTTTGTTTAATAGTACTGTATGTCTGCCATCATACATTTGTCTGCAGTTGAACAGACCTTTTCCTGTATATGCCTCGGTTACAACATTTGCGATTTTTTCATTTGTCTTGACACTGTTAGTTTAAAGATATAAAATAACTCGTAATGCTTTAGTTTGAACAATTATGTGTGAACTAATATTGTGTTGTTTAGCCTCTTGCTTGGAAGCTGTTCTGGGTTTAGATCATATTTAGCGGTTGTTTTTATGTTTCCACGTGTTGGCACTAGGTCCGGAGATCACACATGATCTAATACAGTTGCTACAGAAGAGACTTGATGATGCCGTGCTGAATGAGATCATCCTGACTCTCTCACGTAACACCATGTTCAAGCTCTCACCGGAAGATGTTCAGGTAAAGAGACTCGCAGCACGTGGGGTGCGAATTTAACTACTGAAATAATCTACTTAGAATTTTCTCGGCCGGAAATTTTTGTGAGTAGATGTCTTTTTTCAGTGGCTTGCTCCAACTAGAGTGTTGCTATGTCGATGGTATGTCACCAGAGTGTATGGTTGTTGGCCTTCCGTCAGGGTAAGTGGATCCAAGTGCTGGCATTGACTTCTTTAAACTGGTGGTACACTGGCGTCCTAGAGGTCTTCTCCAGTTAAATAGCAGTTGAGCAATGTACTAGATTCATTTGTGATCCTTTTTGGAATCCACTTGTGCCATGTGTCCAAAGAAATGGAACCAACTTCCTTCAGTAAGAGCAAAAAACTGTAGGGCAGCCGATAGTCTGCCTGACAGTGCCATTGGTTGCACATATTTGGTATAGGGAATTTTGAGGATTTTACGAAGTGACCATGTGTCAGAAGCATGTAATCAGCTAGCAAGAGTCTTCGTTATAGACTAGGATTCATCACAGAACTTTTTTGTTTTGTACATGTGGCATGAAGATATATGTTCACAAAGCATGCTTTGGCTATCTTTGCTATTCTAAGTGCATGCATAATACTTTCCTATGTATTTTGGTAATGTTCATTGTGCATCAAGAAGACATACAGCATGCATGTTAGTGATAGTAAATGGTGATGCTTGTTGTTTGACTCGATTCTTTGTGATCTTATCGCACACGTTTTTGTGATGTGCAGTTCATACAGAAGCCGTCTTCTGATCCAGAATTCTCTCTTCAGCTGCTGGTACCGTCAACTGCCTTGCTTCACCAGGCGGCTTTGGGTTACTTTCTTCGGCAGAATCTTCTCCAGTTTCTTTTCATCCCGAAATATCAAGATGCGAGTCGTCCCGAAAACACGTTTCAGGACTTTACGTCACCTCCAGCATCTGGCGCTTGTGATGCAGATGTTTTTCTTTATCGACCTCAGCAAGCAGGCAGCAAAGGTTGGCTGTTTCGAATGTCATTGTTGGAATAAATCTGGAACATTTTCAGTGTATGTTTAGAGTATTTTCAAAAGCAAAAAAAAGTAATATTTTATGTTAATATGTGTAAGGTGGGGGTTCTGCTAAACTGTTAAAAGCAGACTTGCAGAGTTTGATTTGATATTTTTTAGTCGCTAGTAAAGTTTTTGTGGCACTATATACAGTTCAGCGACGAATTTAACCATGTTCTTTGTTACAGGTTTGGCTTGCATCTTTTTGGCCTTTGTTGATGGCAAGGGGCAGCCCGTTCAGCTGCTGCCGTCACCAAAGCCTTCGCCAAATGCTTTCACTGAACCAATTGACCGATCGATGTTTGATTCCCTACTCCAGATCGTTGAATTCAAACCACGTTATGGTCCAGCTGCTGCCAAATCTCCAGGTGAATGTAATAAGCAGAGCTCGCAGCATGACATATAGGCTGGGCTGGGTCAAGGTCACGGACCCCCAGCAACAAGTCACTGCGTAGAATTTAAACATATGTTGACAACAAAGATGAACCGAAGTTCAACAAACGATTTTGACAGTCAAAATCTGTAGAGTTTCATGTACTGGATAGTTATAGACATAAACAAATCAAATTCACTTTGTAGTAATGCTGCAGACATCCAATTTTCACTGCTGACACCGCAGCCCACTTGTAGACGTAAACACTGCTGACTGCCATTATGATACTAATTGTAACTGCACTGCAGGTTTTTTTTTCATCTCTTGTGTTTATGCTGATACTTGTCATAACTGCCCACTGTGTAGCCGAGACCTCTGTGACTCTTCGCATTTGATTAGTTGATCGTTGAGTGATATCGGTGAGCACTGTACTGGCTTCGGCAATCTGTCATAAATTTGCAAAGCCCCTTTCATCGTATGTGTGGTCGTGGACGAAGAAAGGACGAGACAAGGTACTGGGTCAAGTTGGTCCTTAGTGTTTTTCTTTGACATTGATGGTCGGTTGACACAGAGGATATCTGGCTGGTGATAATCCCTCTTCCGCTAATCGTGCTGATCCTCAGGGCTTCTGCTCTGGATCAGGTAGAGGAGGAGAGTCCAAGAAGGGAATTGGCTGACTTGGTTGACTTGGAAATATAGTCATTAAAAGGAATTAGTAATGGTAGAAGTTGAATGATATTGGCTTGTGAATGACTCAATATGCTATTTGTTGGTTCACTTGCTATTTCTTAGTGATGTATATGCAGTAATTTGTTACTGTACCCCAGACTTGTGGCTAAGTTACCAGTTTGGCTGTTAATGCACTAAGATGTAGCCTAGACAAGTATCGTAATGGTGTACAAAAATAATGATGAGCGTAGCTGTTATAAGATTCTTGTTGTAGCGAATCTACTGTATTTTAAATTTGTATACTGTGTCAAAAAATTTACTGTGAGTTCGTGTTGGATTATCGTTTTTTTTCAGGACCAACAAGCCTGATCCAGTTCAAAGTGTGGCGGTGTGGTACAGTAGATCTGAGCATGTTGTGCGAGCTGCTCAAGTCGGCTGTGCGTCATTCTGTCTGTGACATTATACTCGAGTATTGTCTGTTAACGGCGCCTATCTGCCGGGTTCCTGCTCACTACTGCAAGGGAATGTTGTCACCGATGCGTCACTCTGCTCCAAGTTCACCCAACAACACTGTGTCACTAGGTAACCAGCTGATATCAGTCTGTATTTTTAATAATGATAATGATATAATATGATGGTATAACACGGTGTTGTGTCATGTCATCTCATGTGGTATTATTTAGTATCAAAATTTAATAACAACACCGCTGATTCCAGCACTTCATAGTTATCTTTACTTACGTACTTACTTATGTAGTTAGTTAAAATATTTCTTTGCTACTTTTAAGTTGTAATTTCAATTAGTTAACAGGTAAATTATTGTTGCTGTTGACTGACGTCACTAAACTGAACAAATGAATAAGAACCGTGTTAGTAACCCTTAGCATTTAAGTGAAGGATATTTTATGTCACGTGGTGGTATTGTGGTAGCCCAGTAGGGGAGTGTTTGTAAAATGGTAAGCAGATGGAATTGTTAGTGCATCTTGCATAGCTAACTCATGCATATCGGACGATAATGAGCAATTCGGGTATAGCTTTGAACCCTGATAAATTGCATGCCATTTTCTTTAACACAACTGTTATTTTATTGATGATGCTGGTTCAGTGACTCCAATGGCTAGTTGGGTCCATTCTGTGGGGCCATAGCAGTCCCCTCTGTCACGCGTTGTCGTCGTCGTTGTTGTTGTTGTTGTTGTTGTGGACATCGATGCGCAGGCGGCGTGCGACAGTAGCAACACCTGGTGAATGGCAATGTTAAATTAGAACAGGCTGCGTGCGGCGGCTCGCAGTGGCGAATGGGCCCAACATTTTTCAAATGCTTCTTGTTATATCAAGTTACTTGACATTACACAGGACTCTCACCTGACTATGAGTATACTAAACTCATACATCGGTTTTCTGAGCTCAGGACTTCACCACGAAGTCAGCACTGACGAATCTCTCAGCTTAGCAGTTGAAATGTCTATAAACAAAATAAGTACGTTTGATTTGGTTGTGTTTACTTAACTAAATAATATTTGGTTACCAACCTGATCAGACTTTTCACAGAATTACAAATTTTATTGAAATTGTCTGTTTTGTTGTTTTATCAATTCAAGTCGACGTACGACACATGCCGATGTGTATGTCCGGTGCGGCTGTGCTGAAACAGAGCCATTACCATTTCGATCGAACAGAGTCCACCTCATTAATTCAAACATCACTGTCTGATGTATTTGAGACAAAGCCTGCCGATGCACTGCAGGTTTTTTGTCATCTCTTGTGTTTATGCTGATTATTTTTTTGTCATCGTTCTAATGTACTAGTTTTCTGTTGTTTTATACTCAGTCATAATCTCGTAATGATTTCACAGAATATTAGCAGAATTTAGTAGCATATCTAAGAGCATAAAATGTGGTCTTAGTATTAGTTAGATTGGCTGTATTATTAGTGCAAGATGTAATATATACATCTCGTGCTTATGCTATGATGTCAGTGTCCGTCTGTTTGTCCGTCTGTCTGTCTGTCTGTGACGGAAGTGCATTGGCACATTATAGCTAATTTAGGTTTCAAATTCCGATCTAAATTTACCATGCATTGTGGTCGCGGGGAGGGGTAATCTAAACAACAACATCTCGCTCTGTGCTAGCCACTGCTAGGCCCTCTTGCTATCTGTAGTATGGAGACGTATTACTATATGGCGACAGTTTAGTGTCTTCTTTTTAATCTAAATGTGCTAGATAGTTTCAACAATGTCATGCACGCACTAACACTTTGCTCAAACAAATTCCTCCAGTCATTAACTATGGATGCCATCTAGAACATATCGGCTTATATTATTATCATTTGGACAGCATCCTGTGCGGAGGACTTGATGTACATACTGTAGATTATTTTTGATGTGGGTAATGTGGATTGAAGGCTGTTGATGGCATGGAGCAGCAAACTGCTGAAAGTGGCCAGGTACCATCTGGTGACGTGAGGCAGCATGAGAGACAGGAACTTGTAAAGAAGATACGTCAGTACGAGAGCGGCGAGGAAGGCAGACTGAATTCCATCTTTCCCAGCACACTGCGTCTCTGGCTGGATCACTGCCATAACCTCGGTAAGCATTGGCCGCTGGATGTCGATCGTTTCACGCGATTGCTGTAATTAGTGTTGAGTTGTAACAAATTTGCTGCAAGCACAGCACGGTATTGTTTGTTGACATTGTGTGCATTGATGTCGAGAATAGACTTCAGTGATGTAAAATGTAAAAGATTAGTTTGCCTTGTTGACGCCGAAGAAATTACAAAAGTTACTCGATATTTTAAAATGATATTAAGTATGCTGCTTAGCTGCTGCTGATAGACTGCCAATAGCCTTCACTTATGGTACAAGGTTGAAGGCATGATATAATAATATATAATTTATTGCGGTGCTTTGCCCACTTCAAAAAAGCAATAATTCAGGCTAATTATGTTGAAGATGAATTTGCAGAGCCATTTAGTGGTCAGTTTTACCGTTATTTACTAAAGTTAGCTAATTGCCAGTGTTCTGTAAAGCTGTATTTCTCTCGGCATGCTTTGACTTCTGCTGGTTTCAAAACATGCGAGGCAGAAGCTGGGCATGGGTTGCTGTTTTTTTTCATCTGAACTGGAAGTAATTGCCAACCATCAGTGGTGGCCTTTATTGGCTGAGTATTCTTGCTGCATATGCCACAAACAGAGAGAATAATACAGAATGTACAATAATATGCCCGGTAGTATTCATAATTTCAGTGGTTAATACTGAAAACAGTGGATATCATTTGATGTTGTTTCGGCATCTGTTTAGGAGTGCCAGCAGTTACAAAGTGTCAGTACACACTGCTGAGTCGATATCCAGTTGACTGTGTACTTCGAGAGATGATATCAATGATTGAGAATCACACGCCGGACAGCTCCATCTCTGTGTTCCGTTCTCAGGATGCTGTTAGAATGGCATCTGCTGATGTAGTCTATGTTCGCTATGTTCCGTTGCAACCGTCAGCATCCGTAAGCATTTGTGGCATTTGTACTGGTGCTATCAGCTGTGTGTAATCTTTCACGCTGTATTTGGAAGGATGATCGGGTTAAGGTTTAACATCCCACTCGACACTAAATACTAAATAGGTCATATCCTGGGTTACTTATAATTTGTCACTTTATTTTAAGTTATTGTATTTTTTCTGTTTGATGATTTTTATTTCTTTGCTTTAATGGTTGTAGATTTAGTTTTACGTTAGCCTCGGTTTATTTATTGTTTTGGGTTTTTTTTGCCGGCTTTGATTTTATCAGTACTAGCCAAGAGATAGGCTGGGAAGAGCGTCTCCGATGTGTTGAGTGTGACATTAAACCTTAACTCAATCAATCAACTCAACCGCTGGTGTACACTAAATGAAAGGCAACTACTATTGTATTAATGAATGATACAAACTAATAGTGTTCATCTAATGAGAAAAATAATTATCTAGCACTGTTATTAGCCATTTCACATAATGAAAGCGGCTTTATAGCTTCTCAGTGGGATTCTCTTTGTTCTGTTTTTTCTTTGGCATTATAGTTCTGCTGACTTATTTGTCTTATAATTTGACATCGTTCCGCTTAAACCTAAGGTGTCTATAGAACACTAATAGGAAGTCATACCTTGAAAATGCAACTGTTGATGCGCAGCTCCGACGATCAGAAATGCCCAAAAATTGCCTTTGGCACCTACTGACTTTGGCAGTCTAGTGACACGGCTATTACATTACTGCTATTCAGGTCTTGTTCTGTTGATAAATAGTGCTGTATAAATCACACCTAGTTATCTTATAGTATGAACAGTTAGCATTGAATACTTGTGGCAGATGAAAGAAGAGAAGTCTTCGTCGGATGTCAATTTAGATTTAGTAAAAAGTATGACACCTGGAGTACCTGGACGAGCGTATTCGTTTGTTCTGATTGGACGCAATGTTGACCAGTGGCGTTACTGCTTAGATCTTTCTGCGCATGATGCATCTCTACAGAATGCTTTCAAAAGTCAGTTTTGCATGACATACTTGTTTATTTTTAATTGATGAAACTCCACTAAAGATCTGGTTCATTATTTTCTGCAGCGTATATGTAGGTGTCATCATTGATTAAATACAGCAGAATGCCTGATTGTATTGGTAGTGTGATAACTGCGCAGTATTGCATGTTTTGCTACCATCTTCTGATTATGATTATGATTCATTTTCATTTTCCCATCTGTTAAGAATCAATATCCCATGCTAACAGTCGCTGAGGTATGAGATAGGGTGATCAGTTGCAGCTGTGACTTTGTGTCTGTCTCTACGTGTCCATACTGTAAAAGGAAAACGGCTTGAGCTATCAGCTCCAAAGTTGTTACAGATGTAGTTCATGGCAGCCGCTAGCTGTGCTAAGAAAGTGAAGTTAAAGAAGTCAAAACTAAATGACACACATTATGACCATTGAGTCACAGTTGCACTGTAACTAGTGACGTGCACTGCTGCTGCTGCCGGCATGGCGCTGCATGTCGACAGGACTACACTTGTTTATAGTTCTGAGGGACATTCAAAGTATTGTTTACCTAGTTAGGTGGCTAAAAGTTATTTAGTAGTAATAACATAGTGATTTCTCAAAGTAGTTTTGTACTGTTTTAGTTGGTGTGGAAGTAATAGTTGAGACCATTATCACTACATTTTTGGCATCAAGGACAGTGTTCCCAAATTTTGAAAATGCTGGTAAGTTGATAGTGGGAAGTTACTGATCAGTACGTCCACCTTAACCACAAGCCATCAACCAGTTACATTTGTGATGTGTTGTTGGTTCAGAACATAGACTAACATGCCAGGCAGACAAACTATTATGTTGTTTTGTTATAGCTTCACACAAATATCAGAAGTTTCCCGCTCAGGAAACATCATCATCTGGGATAACGTCATCGTCTGGAGTAGCGTCGGCATCTCGAGTAGCATCGTCATCTTATTCAGCTCTTTCATCTCAGACTTCATCTGTCTCACTTCATTCCTGCGGCTCTGCCACTTCGTTAAACATTGATGCCTCGGAGAAGTCGTTTGTGCCAAGGCAGAAGCTGCTGATGATGACGATTGATGACAAAGCGGTGAGTGAAAATATTCGACGATGCAGCTGGTAAACTGTGTTGGACTGCTAATGTACAGTTTGGCACCAAATACCTGGCTGTTGCCACTGTTAGTTAATAGGCGGCAAGTATTTCGCAATTTGATTAGCCATGCGTCACTATCTATTAATGGTCTGAAGTAACATCTTCATCTCGCACAATTACTGAGATGTTACAACTTTTGCACTGTACGTTACTGCTAGCGGCCTTTAGAAATGCTTTGGTTTTGATAACGTTTTGCCATTACCAGACACCATCACATGCATTCTGGTTCACGTATTATTTAGCATGTGCTATATTTCTGGATGCATTGGAGTTATAAAGGTTTCAGACAGCTAAAGTAACTTAAGGTCACTGATATTTGTGCCATTCGATAAGACAGATATAATCTTCTTTTGTTACTTACTTACCAAAATTTAAAAGATGTTACAAGACCTGGAACACACTCCATTTTGGAGTTGTTGCTGAACACACACTCATAGTTGTGCTAACCATAATCTGTCTGCTTGCCAAATTTATACTGCCTAGCTATACCCACTATAAAAATATGATGGGGGCTTCCAGCTTTAAAAATGAGCATGTTATCCTGATCACATTCACTTGGGGTTTATTTGTTGTTCCAGAATTTTTGAAGGCAAAATTTATTTTTGTTAATTTAAGTTGGCAAGGCAGCCGGGCTCTGAACACATGGATGGTTGTTGGCAGGTGACGCTGTACCTGTACAACTGGATGCCAGATCTAGCCAGCCAGCTGGAGAAGCAGTTGATGAGACAGATTCTGTGGCACAATGCTCGGTCACATTTCGTCTCGTGCTTGTCGCTGCAGAAGATGGGATTATTTCACCACTTGTGTTTCAGTGATCTGCTTGCCGACAGCAGCTCACAGGTACTCATGCATGATTTGGTGTCATCACTATTGGTGTCTGTGATTTTCTTGTGAGAAATAAACAAGATGAACATCAGCGAATTGCTCACTAAAAGTGTGATAACTGCTGTGGTGCCTGTGGATTCTGCTAATTTATGAAAAAGTGTAATATTTTCTATATGATGCTAATTGTCAACTGTTTCTCTAGCGGCATAATATAGTGAAGCTGAGGCGAATGTTTTCGACCAGATCTGTCTGTGCGTGTCGTTTGTCTGTTCGTCTGTAAACACGATAACTTTTGAATGATTAAATGTAGGATGATGAAATTTGGGGGCTAGGTGCACTGTACACAGATCTTAACCGAATTTCAGGAACACAGGCCCCATTTTGGGGGGTCCCGACTCCCAAAATGTGGCAAATTGGAACAGTTTGTACAATATAACTAAAGTGTGGG
>Ga0209366_1000278_pt1 | contig 11725 bp, 12 predicted proteins | sample WorMetmaBAHAMAS2_FD_187391 | JGI IMG/M metagenome (GOLD analysis project Ga0209366, IMG submission 187391) | Marine gutless worms symbiont microbial communities from Max Planck institute for Marine Microbiology, Germany - Inanidrilus... | ecosystem: Host-associated > Annelida > Digestive system...
ATTGTAAACTTAACAACGAAAATTTCAAATTTGTGAATCTATCGGTGAAATATTCTTGAAAATTGGTTAGCATATGGCAAAGTTTAGAGCAAAAGTACAGCGTCTTGGTTTTTTGACTGACACTGTGTAATAAATTTTAATGGATGCGATGCGATAATGTTAAGCAATGGATAACAGGACACTGAGATAAAGTAAAGAACCCACAGAACAACTGCTCAGTGATCCTGCAGCAGTAATTAACAGCCTGAGGGGAGGTAAAGATGGTAAACATCAAGTGATCAGGTGCCAAGAAAAAAATGCAAGTTTCTCAATGCTATTTCTGACAGATTATCAAAACACAGCAACCTATGAGAATGTTGGATATCAAGAACAATGTATATTCAAAGGATTTATTTGTGAGATAGCAGTTATATTGATTTACTGATTTTTTATTCGACATATGCAGAATCAGCAATTTGCTTATTTCCTGTTCAAAATCTGATCTTAGTAATTGTAAAACTAACTAGAAACTGTCAGCATCGCCAGCCACTGCAAAAGCAGCAGCATGTGACAATCTCCAATGACGTCAAATGAACAAAGGCATATCAGTATATGCCAGATTATATTGCCCACACTGTGTTGGGTATTTATGATGTGAAAAGTCCAATATGAAATTCGTTTGCCATAGATGAGTTTTTCACTCTCATGGCTATTGCCTTCCGAAACGTCTTAACAAGGCATTGAAAGCAAGATTTATTTAATGGCAGTCTTAGTCACCATGTCACAAGGCAGTGGCATCAGAAGCAATTTACATGCGAGGGAGCCCAGAACTGGAGAAAAAAATTTAGGATTGTGCCCCCCTCACTTTACATGCTGGCCTCCCACTACATGCATAAATATAATGCCTAATATAGTTAATGTTTTGCTGTTATATTTTCAATAATAATGTCAAGAACACATTCATCATTTTCCTCATTTCTAAATTACATTATTCTGTAGTTTAGAAATCAGAAATGTTACACACAGCAAACAGCTCTTCTGGTACATCTCTGTCACACAAAGGAATTCGTCGATTTTTGAAATAAGGGACATCTTGATCTCGGAGCGTGATCATTCGGAATCTTCGTGATCGTTCCAGTTCGTCATCAGTTGCAAAATTGAACTCATCTTGCACGTGCTCGAGACGGAAGTGATCTGGCATCCGATAAGTCTGCACCATCATGTCTCCTCCACCAATTGGCTATTGACAAAGCAAAACATACAAATGACACAAAACAATGTAACTCCATTTAAATGGAACGGCACATAAATACAAATAAATTTTTGTCACTATTTTTTTACGAGTCTATATGCATTTTTTAATGTTTCAACACTAGTCAATTCCAATGTAGATTGCTCATGCAGGTCTTCTTCGTGATTTAATTAACTATTTCAAAAACATCTATATATTTTGTAAAAATCAGTATGCAGTATATAACAGTATAACAGTTAAAAGCAGTATTGACACACCCGCATCAAATGCATGATATCAGCATTTCCAGGATCATTTGGGTCCAGTCGAGATTCTTCGATCCATTTAGTTAACTTCTCCATATCGCACAAGCCAGACATTCCAATGTCGGCAATGGGATCTTTACACCGCACTGCACTGTACATCAGAACACTTACAAATTGAATACACAACAATTTGTAATCATACTGACACATTAAAACATGCCTTTAAAGTCCTGCAATGTACAGTTTAAGGGCTCAGATATGGGAGAGTTCAGACATCATACAAATGGACATCTGTCAGGTGGGGATTATCTTACACATATATGGTAATATGAGATTTTCCGCAGTGATTTTAATTAGATGCTATCGTGATGCCACAGATAATTCTGAGCAGTAATCACACAAGATCCAAGTCTGCCAGGCAACAGCCTGCCACCTCCACCTTATCTATGAAGTCATGGCTGTTCCATAATAATTTCTCTTATGTGTTATAAAACTGATCAACAAACTCATCTTGATTCTATAGCATCATTTTTTAATGATAATACTGATCAACTGAAATATAATAATATGTGACAGTTATCTCGTATAATTTATTAAGCACAGAATTATTTGTTTGTGTGACTAAAAACTGCATAAAATAGCAACATCTGCTTTGAATTTAATGAATGTCCAGTGAATATTTGCTCATATTTTAATTCTGCACTAAATACAGATATATATCAAGTATTCATGCTTTACACATTTCTATAAAGAGTGTATGTGCCTTTTTCTAAGGTAAATGTAACTGCATGATGGAACTGTAATGAAGGACAAACTGTTCCATAACTCATAAAAGCTACAAACAACAGACAGTCATTACTTGCACAGCAGGTTCTGTGGCTCGGTGATCGGTGGCACAAGAACTTGTCCTTCTTCGTCTACTCCCCAACAAACGGAAGCCGATATGACACCAGATGTAAAAAGTGTTGCTACTATCGGATGCTGTGTATTCATTGTCAGAGACTCGCCAGACCCCCTGACACTCATGTTTACTGGTACACCTGTTAATCAACACATGATAATGCACAAGTTGAAGGCCGAGGAATTTAGTGCAGTCACAATCGAAATGAACAACACAGCCACTAACAGCCCACATATCCGCATCAAAAACAGCAACAACTTTAATTCAGTTATAGCTACATACGGCAGCATTATGATGTGCCTTTAAGAGATAACTTTATTGCAGATTTACTAATGAATCTATCACTGTAAAATTTTGAAAATTGGTTAGCATTTTGACAAAGTTATGTGTCCTGTTTTTTTTGTTCACAGTGAACAAATCATTTATTTTTATGCTCAGACAACCATGCCAGCACCTCATCACGCAACTGATTGTGTCAGATGCCCATTCTGATGCCTAACCAACACTGTCAAAGCATTGAAGTCATTCACTTCCGAAAACATCAACAGGAATCAAACACTGGCCACGCACAATGCCGCTGAGTCACGGTTGCTCTTAATTCACAATGGACAACAAACTTTGCGATAACACTCACCACTCCCGAAAGCATTATGACTGTGTGCCTGTCGGATATCACTGCTGAATTCTATGTCAACTAAGAATGAACTTTCCGATGTCACATTGCGCTCCGGCACAGCGGCGTACACAGTCGACAGCAGGTTTGATGTCAGGCCACATGTCTCATATACCTGTATACAGTGGACATCAGCATCCAGCCTGCACAGTGCCTGTGCACGGCACTTATCCACCAGAGGTTCTCTACCAGAATGATAAAAAAATCAAAGGAAACCAGGCTAACTCAGATTCACTCGAAAAGTGGCTAACAACACAAAAAAAAGAAAATGCACCAGATGAAGCTACATTATCTACTGGCAATTATAGTACAAACAAGAAACAGCTGTTTATGCCATTTATCCATGACTTCAGTTAGAGTCATTCAAATTTTACGTTACTAATAAAGATCATTTTATCTTTTGCAAAAAACTGCATTTTTACTGGTGAACATTAATTTTAATCCACCTGTCAAATAAATACGTACCTCTAGTTTAATACTTTCCGGCCAATGCATAATCTCCACATTAAATATTCTGGCAAAATGAACCCGAAAATCTTGTCCAAGTGGCCTAAAATACATTTTTAAAAACATTACAGCACAATTAACTGCAACGTCTCAGTGAAACTGACTTGACATACATCTTCAGTGATATAAAGTTTTGTGCACTGTCAGTAAAAAATACAATTAATTACACTGTATAATTCATACAATTATATAAACGAGTGAACACTAAATAACAGCTGAAATAATACAGAGGTTCTTCAAGAAATGCAACACAACGTACAGTGGCTATTATACAAGTCTCACCAGTTAAGAACTGACGGATATTGTTATAGCAAAGTTTTGCTGCATGCGCATCATTGCTGAAGGCCACCAGTGCACCTAGATTACGGAGAAGACACCATAGTTCTCTCAACCATGTTGGATATACCATCTTTATTTTTCAATTTTATATCATACAAGAATGAACAACAGCTTATTTGTTACGATGTTTACTTCTATATATAATTCAGAAAATGGAACAGATGCAATCAAGAGGTAAAACTAAATGGTACAGAGTAGCGTAATGTCACTTAAGTACTAAATAATGCCAACATTTTCTTGCAGTAAAGCATGAGACATGAGACAGTGTAAATAAACGATCAAGAAAGTCACGTGCTTTGACTCTGTCTTTGACACTTCCTTGCCGTTGAAAAGCACCTTCACAAACACTTTGTACCTGCTGACGTCACTGCGCCGCTGCTGCTCCAACCTGTCACGGCAGTTGTCACAACCATCACCCAACGTGACAACACAACTTCTCAAAGTCTACGAAGATGACTATACCATGTAGCGTCGCTAAGCTGTTCAGCAGTATTAGTACGTACTACGTAGTGTGAAGTACAAAACAAAATACTAAACATCTAATGTAATCACGTATTCTACATATTATGTCTGACGACTCCTTTATGGAAAAACTCAAAAGTTCTACAGCATTTATGAGAAAATATGACTGATGCATATCAGCAGCATGTCAGCACAGCAGACGGCTTGGTTTTCGGCCAGTTACATTATACACATGTAGTTATGTATTACAGATGGCAGTTGAGCTACTAGCAGAGCTAAATCACTAACAGCTAAATACACCATACAGCTAATTCTTGACCAACAGAAGTATAATGAATCAACCAAGTAATCAATGACTTAAGCAACCTGGGACAATTCTGTGTATCCGTTATAGTTGCTCCATTTGTCAATTCAACAAATATCTTTGGTTCACCTAGATAACATGTCAAACATCTACATTGACATATGGCAGTAACATCCACTTCTACTTATATTTGGTATGAACTTTGTTAACAGTAAACTACACAAGATGCTGATGGTCAGTATGGCATGACAATAATAAAAGCAATAATTTCTACACGCAATAAAACGTCAAACCTGGAAGCCTTCTAATTTTATTGTATTTCTCAATAATTCTCTGTCGAGCATCATCGACTGTAGCAGGTTTCGGTTTCTCGGGTTTTACTAAGTCGGGTTGACTGAGTGTCACTTCATCTTTTCCCTGCTGCTCCTAAGAACACAACTAGACTGTGCCATCCCATCAAAGCTGACAGTACGTTAGTGTACAGTTCTTGAGATATACATGTAAAAAACAACAATACACTAAAAATATAGTGTATAACACACGCAACTGTGTGTAATCTTCAATAGTCTGTCTACTAGGTTATCACGTTAAAACGATAACCATTAATAACTTCTTATTCCTCTGCTAACAAATCCTAGCCAGACACTGCATGCATATAGAGAGATATCGATACTTCATTCGCTGCATTGCTAAAGTGTCTGTTGCAACTCTGAACTTCATTAGTTGATGGCAAATTCACCTAGCCACTAGAAAACTATCCTTAACTGAGGATTGTGGTCCCACCGACCGCATTTCAAACTGATACCCTAACACTAACCTTGACCTCTTGACCTTCACCTTCATTCCCATGAGAGCTATGGTCATGACCCATACATGTGCAAAAGGTCAAAGTCAAAGGTCATTTGGTTCGAAAGTTAAGAGTGGAAACAAACGGACAGACGGATGGACGGATGGAGGTGATTGCATTATCTCACATGCTAATGCGGTCAGTAATGAGGGTAGTCTTGCACATGCAGATATGGGTGTGGAGTACACAGTCCATCAGCCATGGACCATGACACAGGACATGAATTATAAGTGCACCTGCTGTGTCTACAGATACGAGTTTCTGTAAAAGTCCACCTTATATCTGCGCATATGCAAGCCCTAGGCTGAGGAAGCATGCACAGTTGAAAGGTATCTTTTGTGTCTTATTACACAACTATAGCATAAAAATGCCATTTTCACGATTTGATGGTCAAGACAAGAACAGTACGATGCTATCAGTGTGCATAAATGGCACAGCTTAACTTACAATGGTATATTCATCATCATCAGCATTATCATCAACATCGTCATCAGGATCATTGCACTGTCGCTTCTTGGATCGCTTCCGACTCTTCGCTCGTCTCCTACGTGCTTCCTTCTATGCTCATATTTCCATAAGCACGCAACATACCAGTATCAGATGAACAATCTTACATTTTATAAAGAAAAAACATACAAAGGAGGATGATTTAAAAGGTAGTAAAACTACACAGCAGTTCATTAGAGTCAGAATGACTTTCACTCTCAGATTTAAGTTAAACTACCAGGTATTCTCAATCCAGATGAGACAAATTTTGTTGAAACAAAGTACACTCTTTGTTATCTAACGCTAGGTCCAAAGTCAAGTGAGTGTGTAAAAAATGCCAATACATTATAGGACATCATGTTGCCTGTACAAACCTTCTGAAGTTTCTGTTCTTTCCACAATGCGATATCTTGTTCATATTTTTCCAGTTTCTTTTGATATTCTTCATCTGCCTTTTCCTGCATCTCCTCCAGCTCATCACATATGTCTTCCTCCCAATCTGCCTTATCTTCCCCTATGTCCGACGGCTCCCTAGTCACCAACCAGCAATTCTAACAACTCTGTGAGGCATAAACAAAACTTTCTGGCTGATAAATCTTCAATGATGACACCAGAAATGACATGCAAATCACACAGGCCAAGAAACAAAAATAGAAAAGATAACAATTTAGCATTTTGGATACAGTATGCCCAAGCTATCTGAAGTTCACTGTAAACAAAATTGTTCAGCAGCATGAATAAAATACTCATATTAAAACCTTCAACCATCTGACACAAGACAGAAAAGTTGTCACAGTAATGGAAGCAATAATCCGCATCACTGCCAAGCACAGATTGTTTAATTGTATTCACCAGGTGGCGACCATATGAGCACATGGTTCCTTGAGCACACAGAAAGTCTACCCCTCAAATAGCACAGTGATTAGTTCAGCCATTTTTGCATGGGTTACCCACGTGACCAACATACAGACACACACAGACCACACTATGTCGAGACGCATAGGAATACACCGCAAGTGCTGGCTATGCGCGCTAATAAAATCAAACAAAAACAGTACAAACTGTACATTTAAATGGTTGAATGAGAAAGCAATTGTACAATAATATAGATATTCCAAGAGTAAAATTGTCATTTTTAGTTCATGAGTTACTACAGAGTATATTTGTTACAACTGTGGTGTGTGATTTATTACTAATCATAATTCATAACAGGGCTAATTAACAACAAAAATAAAGAAACACAATAATATATAAACATCAAACTGCTGCAGTTTGCTGTAGGCTAAAATGGCCCAGAAGGTCAAGGTAACATGGGACTTGTGTGATTGGCCTCATACAACATTAACGACAACAAGCTGCTTTAAGCTGGAACCCCACGGGACTGACACGGACACGGACATCGACACCAACATTAGGGATGCACCTATCGTGTAATTTTGTAAACGTGTACACAATAGTTTATCATGTACAGTACACATACATGTGTACACGCATCTCCAACGGACATCCTCGCGAGAAAAAGCATGCGTCGGACAAAAGCCCGTGGACAAGTCGACTGCCATACGTGCCGCGGCAGTCGGCCTGCCGCACGTGCCGCAGCAGGCTGACTTCCGCGTGTGCCGGACACGCCAACTTCCGTGTGAGGATCCTCGCGCGGAAGTTGGCAAGGAAGTCCGTGTTGGTGTCGGTGTCCGTGTCGGTCCCGTGGAATTTAAGCTTAACGGCCCTTCATTCACTACAACCAAGTGAGCTGGTGCCAGAAACACATTGTTCTCATAGTCCATTAACATTAACTACCAGCTCAGAGAACTACAACTCGGCAATAATTTTAGCTCACAAATAGCCGTGACATCATCACATTGACATGTTTTATAACTTGTACACTTCAGAGGTGATATTTCTCTGAACACGGATTAAACATTGATTTCATTGGAACATTACATATAAATGCTAGAATACGATAGTACAGTACATGATAGTAAGAATACAAAATACAAACTACAAATAACACATATAATGTGACTAAAATTACAATGACTATACAGAGATAAATGTTTATCACCAAAAAAAACTTGTCGGAGAAATCACAGCATTCTTCACCGATGATTTAATGATGACCAAAAACAATTTACAGCTCTTTGACTAAAAACAAGACACGTGCAAGTACAGCACATGTACTGATGTATCTGATAAACATACTACGTACTTTTTGATGAGCAGTTTAGCAGAAGTGTTGATGCAACTCAACTGATCTGGTTGAGACAGACGCAGTGCTTTAATGTCTTTCCATTTACTGATGATATTCTGCAATAACTCACGATCCAACTTCATTTCACAATCTCTCTGCTTTCGTGAAATTCTACACACATCACATTATTGACTGTCATATGGCATCCTTCCAGCCACTATAGTGCCACAGCATCGCACTGTTAATGGTGTGATTATCCAGCTGCAGGCTTAGTGAATTCACAGGAAGCAGAAAGAGCACAATCGTTACTTACTTACTTACTATCATTTGCCATAACATGCTGGCAAAGTGTGTAGCCGATGCAGTTAGTGATACATAAATTGAATATTCTGCATGTCAGCCACTCTGAAATGCCCAACACACTGCTTGTACCATATGCACCTTTATAGACTGTAAGGTTCCTCTTAACCCTTCAACACAAATCAACGACTATAGAGGTCAGCACATGTTAACTTGCAACCTCAGTTAAGAACTTGGAATTATGGACTGAAACCCTGTCAGCATGATAGACAGCGACCGGCTCATGCTACTCATCTTATGGACTATGAATTTATTACACGTATTTTGTATAAAGACACTTACTGACGACAACTTTTTAAAAATAATTCTATGTATTCACAACTGTGCTAGAGCAAAGTTTTATTGATCATGTGCCTGCTGATTGCAACTTGCACAGTCGGATTAAGCAGAAAATGCCAGAGCTCTCTTCTACAGTGTTACATACATCATCTCCATACTATCACATCATCTCAGTATTGTCTGGCCACGTGTATGGTATCAAAATAAACTTCAGTCTGGTGAAAAATCACCTGATCTCTTCGCGATAGTCCTTCAGCCTCTGTTGCTGGTTACGTAGCCACACCTCATTCACCGCATCACTTTGCTCATGCTGTTGAAAGAAATAAACCAGCAACAAATCAACAACGTATAAAGGAAGTCAGCCATATCAGTAACAGACCGGCAGTTCCATCTAGTGATAACAGCACCGGCTGCATCAGTAAAGTTACTCTACATCCAGCCTGGTTAGTACTGAGATGGTGACCATTCGTGGGTATACCATACTGAGTATGTAACTGGCCATTAGGCCAACTCAGCCTCTGCCCTCAGCTGGATGGGAAACAAATACTGGAAAGGGGCAGTGGCTGTGCTGTATAGCTGGAAAGATAGCCACTGGTCTGGCATTACACCTGCCATGCATCAATGGCCTGAGAAAGGAAAATAACACTCCTATGGTAGCATGGCATCCTTTATATTACTTTTTACACAGAAAACACAACCACCAGCAGTCAACTTAATAAATACAGCAATGCCGATAATAAAATCTGTAACAGTAACAAAGTAAATAAGAACAACAGAATGAATAGATTAAATTAGTTGATTTATAACTATTATCAGCAAAAAAAACAAACATACCTGCAATCTTTTAATATTGTCCTGGATATGCTGTGTGGCAGCTTTCAGTGCTCTCAGCTATAAATAAAACAATTATCAAAGGGCAAGACAGTTCATTAAAAGAAAATAAGCTCGACAAATACAGTATACACTAACTTGTACAAATTTCAAATTTTGAACCTGACACTGAAATGAAATGGCAGTGTTTCACATAATGCTGCAGCATAATATAACAAGATAATTTATATGAAAATAAATGTTAAATGTTAATAAATAAATAAATAAAATGTTCAATATGCACTAAAAGCTGCTAGGTAGTTAGTATAGTCTATCACACTGCACCATTACAAAAACATTGCAGCATTTTATGGTATACTGAGTAAAAAATAACAAACACATAAAATGAGCCAATCCCTGACATGTGGAAGTGTTTTATGCAGCAACACGTGATAACACAAAACGTAATTCAACCATACCGGTACATAAAACAGTAATCCATGAAATAAGAAAATCTGCGTGACAGTTTACAAAAGCCAAAGTGGTGACTAACCACACAGAAACGAAAAAGAACAGTTAGGGAGTGGACAGAGTGGTATAAAAACACCGACGAGAATGAGCATTGAGACCTTGGCAGTGAGGAACTCCACGGTTCTTTTCCTCATTCTCGACACATAAACTTCATACAACCGTGCAAGTTGAGACGCAAGAACGTGTTCCTGGCTGAACAAATGATGATGCCAAAATACAACGGCGTTGACGTCAATGTCGAGCTGGTACTGACCATATACACTGAATGCCTTCGTGTCCACCATCTCAGCCTAACATGTGACATCAACTGACGACAACAACTGCTACTCTGCTGGCATCAATGTCAACAAAACAGCTGGGTACTGACTGAAGCCAAAAGTAAAGATAGACTGCTACAATGCTGCATTTTTGTCCACAAAATTGTAACAGTACTTACTTGGTTGCTACTACACTCACTCACCATTCAGCATTTGGCAAAAAAATAACTTTTAACAAGTATTTGCATTAAAGGAGTTAATATGTTCACAGCTGACGTTTGTAAAATCAATTACACTTTTTAAAACGTCAAACAATAATTACATTAATTATTATGTCTCTAGTCAAGCTTAATACCAGCTCAAAAGTCGTAAAATTTAGATTCCTTTTGTAAAGCACAATCTCGTCACACAGCTAGCTTATATATTAATAGCCGAATTTATTCACATTTTTTGCCAAAATTATGCTTTGTATATATTAGCGAAATACATCAACTGAAAGCCAAAAGTCTTTGTACTTTACCAAAAGTACTTCATTAAGAAATCAGCATCTGTATTTACGAGAAAATCAGCCAAACAAAACAGTTACTCGCCACCATGCTGCAAACCACTGTAGCCAATGGCGTTGTGCCAACCTGTGGACCTAATAACAGAGCAGCATTCTGGTTCTGTGTGTCCCACATGTCCCATCCAGCTAGCAGTCGACATCCTAGATAAAATATCATAATGCTGACCAACAGAGCGTTCAGATTAATGAAAGGCAAGAAGAGGAAAGACAGTGTCCAGTGCAATAAGCTCTCAGACAGGTCTAGAGGAAGTCTCCAGCAAGATATATTTTCTCCACCTCAAAGAATGCATGCCGTAAAGTAATAAAGTATTATAATTAATAACTTAATATAATATTTTCCATCAACATCACTAATTTCATCTAACACATTTCATCAAACATTAAAACAGCATATGGATTAAGAATAAGTGCATACGCAGGTGTATACACACGTGTTTATATGGAGTCGTTAATACTGGTCCTTCATCGTCTAATATTGGAGGCCGGGAAGAGAATTCTTTAACAGGGTCCGGAAGTGCAAGAAGTCTGCCATCTTCACCAAACCATTTCAGATACTACACAAAAGCCACACAGAACAACACTTCTTGGTGACAACAATCAGTAAACATTCCAATTAACTGCAGCTAATGTGAAACATAATTTACAAATTATGATCTGTGCACCAAAGCATTTTCAGTAAAGCAAATTTCTGTATGCATTTGACATAATTTAATCACGATGAAAAACCCTCATTATTGTAC
>Ga0209366_1000280_pt1 | contig 11718 bp, 8 predicted proteins | sample WorMetmaBAHAMAS2_FD_187391 | JGI IMG/M metagenome (GOLD analysis project Ga0209366, IMG submission 187391) | Marine gutless worms symbiont microbial communities from Max Planck institute for Marine Microbiology, Germany - Inanidrilus... | ecosystem: Host-associated > Annelida > Digestive system >...
ATCTATCTTCTTGCTTTTCATCCCTTCCCATTCTACCAGAATAGTCCCACTCCGTTTCCATGCCCGGATGTCGTAGGAGGCGACTAAATGTTGCTTTAGTTTTATTTGTGTTGATTTTGTTATGTGGTATTTTTAGTTAAGGATGCATGCTTATTTGTGTTCAATTTGATTTATTTTGTCTTGTTGTGTGAAGTTGTCTCTCCCTGTTATCCGCACTGGTATAATAATTTAAATGAGTCTTTCGATCCCTTTCCCTTTTTGGGTGGCTGCTGAATAAAAAGGTGGCCAGGGTTGAGGTTAATTTATCTCTGGCCTTCCTATACTGGGTATGGATAGCTCTCCACCCCTGACCTTTCGTCCCTGATATAGCCATATATTTGTGCTGAAAAGGGACGTTAAACACCAACTAACTGAGATTGGACATATCGTGCTGGCTTTGCAGAATCTTAGCTCGCTTGAAAACCATAAAGGGGGTGACACACAGTAGACATCATTGTCTATGCGAATCATTTCTTTTTGATAAGGTGGTGACTTAGGAGGCAGTAATGATTACAGGTTGTAGCATTTGCCATCAAAGCCTGTTGCAAAGCTTGAATATTAGTGATCTTGCCAAATTATTTAAATAGACTGGGATTAAACAGAGTCCACGTCTAACAACCATTCAGGTACAGTGTGCACTGTGGACGTTTTACTACAAGGCCACATAAACAAATACACGACTAGCAATTTATCAGTTTTCGAGAAAAGTATATGGTAACAGTTTGGGCATGTTTAACGTGAAAATGCTGATTAGACTAAGCATTGTATGTCAATAGTACTAGATGGAACTAATTAAAGAGAACATCTGAGGAAAACATGATGGGTGACATAAAGGAGGTCATGACAATTTTTGATAGTTCAAACAGCGACCAAACGTAGGGATAATTTCGAGGTACACCAGGTACATTGGGAAAATGACAGTTATTTATTTTATCTGTAGCCTGCCCAGCTGCCCTGTTTGCTGATGTTAAAGGTGTGACTGTTTTTCATTTATGCATCATCTGTTATTCTAGTGATCTTTTAAAATAATGCAAGTGACCTCACACTTTTTAAGTGAGTTTTATGTGTTTGACTGTTTTCAGCCTGGTTGTGAATATACAGTTAAGTTGAAAGGTGGCGACGTTAATGTACACATTGAACGCTCAATGCCGCGTTCCCGGCATATTCAGGTCTTTAGTTTTTTAGTTACTGATTATGATCATTACTATCTGCTTGGATGATGATTTTCTTTATACAGTAGCTTGGTATATTTGTCTTCAGTGCTGTGACATCGTAATTTATTACATTTATAAGAATTTTAAAATCTGTTGATGTTTATGGCTGTCTGTTGTGGTGGATACATGTACAGTTTTGCAGTAAACTCTAATGGTTTAGATGCTTCAATGACTGATGTTAGCTTGCTTTGTTGTGTGGAATTGATCAGCTTGGTGCGGGAGACGTGACTGGAGTAAATATAATAGCTTTCCGTCGGTTTAGTCAGATGGATATCAGTGGCAATGTCATCATCAACTCCAGTGCCGACCACATTAATACACTCAAGGTTGTGTTGCATACATCGTGCTGTGTTGCTTAAACGTTCTTACCGGCGACAAAATATCATAGGACAGTATTGGGTGTACTGCATAGTTACACACAAACCGTCTGTGGACATTATGCTGTATTAGAATGGCGGAATGTTGTTGGAGCAAAATTCTACTGCCCATGTGCCTTGCAGGTGGCAATAAGGCAACTGTAGACATCAAATTTACCCCCAGTGCTGCTCCCTTGTGAATCTCTGAGCATACACAGAACATATTATTGCCATTGCCTCTGCCTCGCTATTATTTACAGAGATGACAATCCACAAATCTGGAAGTAAGTACATGAAATATTGCATTGAGACACTGTCTTGGGGGCAGACTCATAGGCCTAAGCAACAGTGTATTAGATAGGGAGTTATACAGGCACCACCCGGTGAATATGATCGAATGGTCCATGCTGGCGGCAGTGTGGGCTATCACTGCCATTATTTTAGCAACTTGTTTAATATTACTGTGTATTTGACTGCACAGAAAACCAACAGTATATAATTAATAAGTGGACTGCACCTGTTGCAGCATGCCGTACATGTTGGACTGGGTCACAGGTCACAAATCCCCAGCAACTACAGTACAACAAACCCGTGTGATGACAATGATGAACTGATGTTCAATGAATGGCTTGACAGTCAAAATCTGTAGTTTTATATACTTATAGATGTAAACATATATCCAGTTCACTTTATAGTAATGCTGCAGACATCCACTTTTCACTGTCGACACCACGGCTTACTCGTAGTTGCTGGTTACCGTGGTTACTAGGCTTGCATGGTAACGTGATGTTTGAAGGTGCGATATTGCCATGTTTGTGTGAAATTGCCATTAAACTCTAAACAGTCAACCAACTGTGACGTTTGACCCTATGCAATGTGCATTCGGCTTATTGTTTATATGTACGTGATGATGTATGTTGCAGAGTAATGTGATTGAAACATTTTATCCTGAACTTACTCGGAATCTCAGTTTCATAGTTGTTATTCAGTCGTCATTGCAACTGCTGTTGATTGTGTTGGCCGTGGCAGGTGTATCTTTTCAAAGACTCCAGTCAGGATTCGCCGGTACATTCTGTCTCACTTGGACCGACGACGTTTTTTTACCTCCCGTCTGTTCCAATAAATAATCAGGTTTCTATGTGTGCTATTGCTGGTCATTTTTTTCCACTTTTGTAGTCAAACGAACTAGTTATAACTTTGCTTCAGGAGTGCAGTGTATTGTAGTCAGCATGTCTTACTGTATTTCTCTTCAGTTATCTCAAAAACCACTCATCCATACTTTGTGAAATTTTTGATACCTGCCGTCTGTGGCTGTGGCTGGATCATGCTCTCATGAGAATGCAGTACCACACATATTTCTGGTTTTGTGGATAGCGTCATGTTTTTTTGCATGACGGCCAGACATAGGCAACACGAAGAGGGCATATGCTCAAAAAGTGGTTCACCACGGGGCAGCATTTGCTCAAAATCTGATGTCTGTGATTGCTTGTTGAGACTGCTGTCTCTGTTCCCCATGACAGTCAGCGCCTATTAACTTTTTACGACATCACCACATAATTTTTTTTGATGATTATTATACAATATTATATCTTCTCTGATTGTAAGACATTCACTTGGACTGCATGGACATAAAGATGATGCTGGTTGGTTGAACTATCGTATGATGTTTGAGGCAGATGGAATTAATCTGAGGGATTGTATGTAAGGAAGAGTTTTGGGGATCGTGTGAAAGAAGGCACGAAAAGTTATCGCCTATCCCAAAAGGATGCTCATATTGAGAACAGACGGAGAAAATTAAATTAAAAGCCGACTTGATAATCTATGTTTAATATATTTTGCACATTGCAGGGCTACGTTCTGAAGCTGACTTCATCCCTGTCGACGTCCACTTATGACTATACTCTGCCTGAAGTTCAGTTCACTGCAAACGTGTCATATCGGCATTTTACACTCAGGTTTGATGTGCAGGTAGGTGTGACTGTCATTACACTTTCATTTATTTCTTTTACTTATTTGCCTTTGTTAAATCGTGCACAGACTTGCAGTGCCTCTGCAGTATACTTTGCAGGAAAGTGGGTGGGTATATGCTGATTATTTTTACTTTTACATGCGTGACGTATGCAACATGATTGGATACAAAAAAAATAAAATATTATGCTCATGATACTGCAAGTTTTTGCAGGTTTTACATCATTTTATTTTTTGATTGCAGCTTTTATTTTATTTTATTTTGCATGTATGGACAGCTTTACTGCAACGTGCACAAGTAGAGTTATTGCTGATTTTGTGGCATACTGTGTACATTTCTGGGTCCTCCAATTTTGATCTAAGTTTTGCTAATACATCACATAAGAGGCAAAATTATAAGACGTTAGACAGTGTCACCCCCTGTTTATGTTACATACATTATGCTGTGGTTTCATTGCATGCATTTATTGCGTGCATCATGCTGCAATTTATTGGTGCAATAATTGCAGACTTTCCAACATCATAGAAAAAATATGTCGGCTTTCCGACATGATGGAAAAAATCTTCATGGCTGCAACATTTTTGCTTCATGAATATTTTCCATCACGTTGGAAAGCCTGCAATCGTTGCACAAAAATTGCAGCATGTATCAGCAACAGTTGCACATGAAACCATGTCTAAAATAACTGTGCAGTTATTTTAGCACCCCCGCAGGAATTGTGCAGTAATTTCACGCAATAAATTGCAAATGAAACGACGGCATTACGAGCCTGTTACTGATGATGGTGTGCAGCGCAAGGCAGTCGAGCAGGACTTGACTCACTCTTCATTCATGATGCTTCCGTTGACCATTTGCATACTGTTTTTGGCTTACAACTACCAGAAGGTATGCACGTCAGTTAACCATAGCTAGTGTGAACTATCTAATTATTTCAGTACTTTAGTGATGCGTCTAAATATTTACTCCGAATTTGTGCACCGGGCATTTTTCGTTACTTTGCCCCCGGGAGTGGTGTAAAATGTTGCAATGAATATGTCTGTCTGTCTCTGTTTCTCTTCTTGCACAAAGTTTTCTATATGTGTTTTCTGTGACCGTGGTTCAGTCCTTTTCAGACAACTATGCACGTTTAGGTAGTTCTCGTTTTTTAGATGACGTCATTTTTCACTTAATGACCATACATAGTTCACGCAAATTGAGCGTATGCTCAAAATTACTCACAGGTAGGCAACATTGATTCTATTTTTAGCTGGAAAGAGTTCATATGTGTTACTTTTTGATGCTGTGATGTCCGAATTTTTAAAAAAATATTTTGATGATGACAAATTGCATTCGAGAAACGATTGCACGCATGCATCGTATCATTGTGTCGCTGTATGCAGCTGGTGCCATGGCTGAAAGAAATGCTGTCGTCAGTGCAGATGGTTCTCAGTCGTCCTTCGTCACAACCATCAGCTGCTCATCGCCCATCTAGTGCAACCAGCGAGACTGCCCAGTCAGCAGAACTGCTAGCCGCCGATATTAACAAGAAGAAAGCAAAAGCTAGGAAGATTTAGTCTGGTTGTCTACAGTCGAGTTCCTCGGCTGTGATTTGGGACGGAGTTGATATCAGTGTGGAATTCTGACCAGCAGTGCTTTTATGTGGTGCTGTGCACTGCATGCTGACACCTATTTCATGTTGCAGGCATGCAGCCTCATTGCTAGTATAATAAAGTTGTCCACACATGTACAATAGAATAAAATAAAATAAATGCTGCAAAAACTTGCAAAAGTATGCAAAACCTTGCATAAACTTGCAGTGCCTCTGCAAGGAAATTGGCAGATCATATGTTAATTTTCGCAATGGCATACACGATATAACAGATCACGTCGATGTGACATGATTGGCTACAACAAAAAATATTATGCTAATGAAGCTGTAAGTTTTTGCAAACTTTTGCAAGTTATTGTATACTTTTGCGATTTTTTTGCAACATATTTATTGCAGCATTTATTTTATTTCACATGTGTGCACGATTTAAGATGCCAGTTCCTGTTTATTTCCATAAAAGCACGGCTGACTGGTGAAGGACAGCTATTTAAGCTCATCTATATTGATGTTCAGTGTCCGAGATGTTTGATGCTGATGCAGAAAATTTACTGCTGTTTTTACAGCGAATGTTTGCTGCAAACTGTTGATACAAATGACTGTTTCTACTGATAAGGTCGACTGTTCCTCCGTAGTCGGATCAATTGTATATTCCTGTCATTAAGTTGTGTGTAGTGTTATATGCCTTAGTCTTCATTTCCCATTTCTAGACACAGATGGGCATAGCCAGTATTTTTTGTTTTGAAAGTTACAAATAAACTGTGTGTCCTTCACCTCGACTGAAGCTTAAAACTTCTGCAGTCCGGGACATAGCCACTGCCTTTTCATCGGCTTTGTGAAAAAGTCACTGTGGTCACGGCTGGGAGATTTGGACCCTGGACTTTTCAGGCCAGCCTGTGGACCCAGTTGACCTGGACATCAACAATCAACAAATATGCAATTAAGTAACAAAAATATTTGTTCTAAATAGAATTACACTTTTCATGCAGTGAATTTTGTGATACATTATTTGCATGTTGTCAGTAAAAATATATCTGTGAATGTTTGCAGAATGCTTTAGTGTGATTTTAGCTATTAGTATTCACAGCAGATGACTGGTGTAGTACTTTGTTCTGTATAGAAGTTTGTTAACAAGATAACTGGATGAATAGAGGACAATTGTCCCATGGTGCACCCTCACTGGGCACAAAAAGGCCACCTGTAGAGTAGCAATGCCGGAGTGCACTCTATAACCCTATAAGTTGACCTTTGACCTTTTCACCTTAGGGTTACAGCATGCCGAGAATATGCCATGCACTTTATTGTGTCTGCCAGGTTTGGTGTTGATAGCTCAAGCTTTTTTAGCATGGACACACAAGGCAGTCACAGATGCAGCAGCTGTACCACCCCGCCCACGCTATAGCTATGACCAGCGTAGATAGTAAATGTTTGTTTTCGTTACATGCCTTAAACTATAATTCTACAGATGCATCCCAATCGTGTAATTCTGTAAATGTCTACAGAAAATCCTGTAAATTTTCTTTAAACATTTACATAAATATGGCAGCCAGTAACAAAAATCGAATGGTTTTCCGATATGATAACAGCATTAAGGTGAGTAACGCCCAGCAGCCGCCTGGACGTCAGTTTGGCAGCCTTTAATGAAATGCATTCATCCAATTATCGATTAATTTTGCCGGAAGTTGCAAAAAATGTCACGTCGTGTTGTTGATTGCTGTAGACTATTCTTCATTTTCAACACTGAATTTTGTCTCGCTGCCATATTTGTGTACACTAACATGTACCTTTGTAAACGTGTACATGATTCATTATTGTGTACACGCGCACATCCCTAATCCCAACCTTGGATTCACTTAATCTGCTGTTTGACTTGTACTGTTCTTGGTCATAGACCATTAGACAGTTTCTCAGATTTCAGTACAGAGTGGCAATATGATGAGTTGATAGATTGCTAATGTGTTTATTTATTTTTGGTTTGTGATCTGTGGAGTGTAGTTACTTTCATTTGCTCTGTTTATCAAACGTTTGTGATTAAATGTATTTTAACGAGAATGTGTGTTTTGAGCATCACATACGCTGTAGTAGTCAAGTGTCAGCAGATGTTTATATATAGTGATTTTAGCTATTAGTATACACAGCAGATGACTGGTGTAATACTTTGTTCTGTATAGTCATTGCAATTTCGGATTATTGATTTTCCAGAAATTTAGGATTTTTTTCTGTTAAATTCACAAGTCCGTTAATTTTTCCGGAATTTTTATTACGGGAGCTATTGCATCGTTACTTTCCCCAGGAGGGGTGCATAGCATTGTGATGAGGTGTTTATCTATCTGTGTCTTTTTGCCGACTTGCATATTTTGAAAGCTACACTGCCGAACTTCACCAAATTTTTTTGTGTATGTTGATTGTGGCCGTGGCCTGCCTGCAGATGAGTTGTAGTGCTGGCGAAAAGCAAAATAATTGGAAACGAAAAAAACCAGACCACATTAAACCGTGGTCCTATGTCATGTTCAGTGTCATCACTGACGTACTGACAGATAGCTTTCAACAGATTGGGTAGTGATGTTAACACTACAATTGCAGGCTGACTGTTCTGCTGCCTTCATAGATCACACTCACAGAATGTGATCCCATTTACATTACTTAAGATGTATTACCGGGTACAGTATGTCTGAAATTCCAGAAATTATTATTGAAAAATTCCGGAATTTTGGTATTTGAATAAAAGTGGAATTCTTCGTTTTCTGGAATTGCAATTCATGCAACTTTATCTACAACTTTTAGATTAGTTCTACTAAGACTGCAGAGCAACAAACAAATCTATAGGTCTACCTGGTGTTGTTTCACGAAGTTAGTCTAATGAAACTGCTGTATATGTGGCCAAAACGAAACAGCTGAAGTGCACCTTTAAATATGCATTTCAAGACATCACTATACTGGGATTTTTTTACCTGACGTGTTATATATTCTATGCGACTAGTTCTTGCGTCACAAATGACGTAAATCATGAAGAACACGCAAGAACATCGGAAGTATTTATATTCCATCGAACTGTTCGAATACGAAGACGCGATATAGTAGTTTGTTAAGACGCTAACGTCGATAATGTGGCTTCAGTTCGTGTGAACAGCAGGAAGCATTAAGTGGTGAAAGAAATGGCAGGTGACGAAGATGCAGAAGCAGAACCTGAGGAGATGTGTGAACATGCGGACGCCGACCAAGTCGACATGATGACAACAGTCAATATTCATCGGTTGTTCTTCGCTCGTCGCCTGTCGTCTTATAGGTAGGCCTAAATTGAAACTTCTCTAGGCAAGCAGAGCATATAAACAGGACATTTGTATAGCCATTTATAGTTGTGTTTACCCCGCAGTGCAGAGCATCACGCAGTATTTCGTCGGAACTCGCTCATGTTTCATCCCGCTGAGGGTAAGGGGCTGTGATAATCGAGGTGGATGGTTACTTAGTACTTACACACTGGCCTACCGACGTGGTTTCATCCATCCCAGTGCTGGTCCCGTCGTTGTGGGCCTAACTTTGCGGTATAGTAGCAGGAAGTAAGAGCTTCGCATGCTATAGTATACAGTTATAATGACTTGAATTTTACAAGTGTTCGTGAGAATTACCAGTTGGTTGGGAAGGCATTTCAACGCGCCATTGAGTCCATTTGTTGTTCATAACGCAAGATCCTCCCTGTTCACCTTTTTGGCACTGCATCCTGAAGGTGTTGAATAGGTTTTATATGTGTAAGACGTAAATATTCCTGGTATAAACTAGTCAATTTGGCATTTGCCAGACGTGATGTGGATGTGTCTGGCGTTTACGTCTAACATCACTGAAAGTCACCATTATCTGAGGGTCTTCAGCAAGGTGAAGTTTGATTTTTAACAGCGTTTAAACCTATAAGTTTAGTTACTTCAGTTTGTAAAATTGATCTGCATTGTCACTTTGTCTTTTATTATGATGTTCAGTAAATACCTTACAGATAGCCAGCTTGATACACTGATGTAATCTCATGATAAAAGAAATAAAACAAACCACTTAGCACCAAAAAGTAGTCTAAATCCTAGTCCACGAGTCAGTACTGAGTGAGGAAGAGTGTGGTGGGAAAGATTTGTGAAGATAGGTTTTAATTGAGAACTTGAGAGACTGAACTATAATTTGCATAGACAAGAGTTTCAGTATAAACTAAGTTTAACAAGAGGGCCTAGCAGTGGCTAGCATAGTGCAAGATGATCCCCTCCAATCTTCCCGGCGATGATCCCTTCCCTCGCGCCCGCATGCACCGTGACCGCAATGCACGGTAAATTGGCATCGGAATTTGAAACCTAAATTAGCTATAATGCGCCAATACACTTCCGTCAAAGACAGACAGACATACAGACGGACACTGACATCATAGCATAAGCACGAGATGTATATATTACATCTCGCGCTAAAAACTCGAGCATAGGAAAAAGTCATCTGTTGTGTTTGTTTGGCAGACAAGACGATCTGTTGGCTGGATGCGTTATTCCAACAGATGGAATCAGCAGCAGGAGTGTATCTGAACATATTAGTCAGTTATGTGGAGACGCAAACCTGGAAGTGCTACTGACTGATGACGTTGACAACCTGTCTGTACGCTTCCAGCGAGTCAAGGTCACCGGAGAGGACATCAGTGGGGTAAAATGAGTCTACTATTCCTATGGACCAACTTATTTCATGGTAAAATGTGCTATTTCACTAACGGTTTTTACCCCCGCACGACGCTCTGTAAATTATCTGTGGGCCAGTGTCTGTGTATCTGTCAGTTACAAGCTGGTATTGTGTCAAAACAGCTGAACTAATTCAGTTTATTTTTGGCACAGAGGCTTCCCTCGGCCTGTCCTACACTGTGTTAGGCCTATAAGGAAATCCATTAAGGTGTCTACAAAAATAATAGTATCCTCCTCTCTAGAACTTTTTTCCAAACTGTAGAGTAGGAAAAAATTTTGTGAAAACCCGTTGATCATCGCAAATGTTCTCAAATTAAACTGTCGACCCACAATGATTGATAATCTCGGTTATCACACTGACTGTTAACCGCTGTGTACAGCACGAGGGTTGTGAAGGGTGAGACTTGTTATGACCCACTCTATATTAGGGGACATTAAGCAGTGCTGTGATCATTCCGTCTGTCTGTCAGTCCCATGCCCGTAAATCAAAATGGTACATTTTATGGCTATATGGTTAGTACAGAATACTCACTAGTGGGAAATCATCTGCTTGAAATGAAGCCCACTCACTGTTCAGCGTGGCCGTCGTACGACCATCGTAGATGGCCGAAACGGCAACAAAGCCGTCGCCAGCATCGCATCAGAAGCATTAGCTAGGTGGCTGCAGCATCAGTATGTTCCCATTGAACTGCTATCGGCAGAGACTTATCGTTTCGTCGTGTGGTGCTTGTTTTGTTACCGCAACGCCAATTAAACAATCACTGTAGATGTTCATGCAGGGGCAGTTCTAGCACCCCCATTTGGGGGACAGTAGAATGGCCAGGGATCTTTGAAGGGGACCGGTCACCGGACGAAAAAAATGTCGGTCATATGTTCATATGCAGTTTTTGACATAAACGCAACATATCGTCACTAAATTTTCATCACCAAAAATTTCATACGGGGGGGGGCAATGAGGAGGAAGGCAGACGCTGGACGCTGGACACCAGGAACTGGTGCTCGGGGACAAGACTGGAGGGATCACAGCAATCAATCAAAACACCAATCAATCAATAGTCGTTTATTATAGGCATGACAAAATACAGGCCAACAACATAATAAAGTGAAAAAAGTGTTAAAAAGGACTAGGCCTAATAAGTGTCCTTATATAACATGCGTGTTAGAAAATTAGAGTCCGAACGTTGCGTTAGATGTTCAGGTAACTGCAGTGAGTGGGCACGTGCCCCCTATAATCACCCCTTAGCATCGGGGGGCGTGTATTGACGTGTCAGATGTTGAACGACGACCTACAGGCGGGCGCCGAGATGCTGATGAAGGCGCTGATGGTGCGCGCCCAGTACATGGTCTGGTCGCTGCAGCGGTTCCCGCGCGTCGCCGCGCGCTGTCTGCGCATGCTCATCGACGAGGAATTTCTGCCGGCGCTCATCGACGATCGACTTCTCGACGAGATACTCGCCAGCCAGGCCGCCGGCGCGAGGCCAGGTCACAGCATCGCAGCTACCGGCGGTGGGGTCGGGGGGCGGATCCAGGAACTGGTGCTCGGGGACGATTCCTTTTCTCTTTTCCCTCTTTGTCTTTGTCCGTACCCTGCCATCTCTTCCCTGCCGCAAAGCGGCCCCATTAAATCCAGCTATGGAACTGGGCGTGCTGCATGTAAACTTCCCCTGCAGGCCCACATAGAGCCCGGTCGCCAAACGGTTTTTACCGCGCGACGCCTTGCTAAGCGCGGTATATGCCGTCGTCGTGTGTCTGTCTGTCTGTCTGTCTGTCCGTCTGTGTGTGTGTGTGTGTGTCCGTCACACTCCGGTATTGTATCAAAACGACTAAACGTAGGATCACGAAAATAACGCCGCATGAC
>Ga0209366_1000282_pt1 | contig 11705 bp, 10 predicted proteins | sample WorMetmaBAHAMAS2_FD_187391 | JGI IMG/M metagenome (GOLD analysis project Ga0209366, IMG submission 187391) | Marine gutless worms symbiont microbial communities from Max Planck institute for Marine Microbiology, Germany - Inanidrilus... | ecosystem: Host-associated > Annelida > Digestive system...
CCTACGCACGTAGACACACACACACACACACACACACACACACACACACACAGCACTGACAGCTACGTCATCAGTCACCATCTACCACTACTACTAATACCATTACTAGTATTCAGAGATGAGAATGTTCACCTTGACCTCTCTCATGTCGTCAACGACATCGTCTCTAACTGTCACCCTTGTCATCTGTCACTGTTACCTTGGCGTGTACGTACTTAGCTCAGCAAACTAACTCAACTGCTGTCTGTCGTCAATGTTTGGATAGCAAACTATGCAAAAAGTTTTTATGATTAGTAGTTTGTTGAATCAAAAACGTCAATAAGCACACTTGGTTTTCTCCCGTTCAAAGACGGTGGTACAAGTGGAGTAAACCACTGTACAAAGCACTCTGACTATACACTAACTATGACAATAATAATAAAACTTATTAACATACATGTGCTGTTGTAACTTATAGCAGCAGAAATTAGTTGACAAACTCAATAACTGAAAGAATAAACTAAATGACAATAATCACCGTAGTAATGAATGGCATTGTGTGTGCAACGTGGCACACAGCAGTCACTTTGTACTTGTCTAACCTGACGGACGCAATGTGGTCCTTGACAACCTTGTTTATCATAATAATCTGCACTGACGACGTACGCTACATGTGTTGATTGGACGGCAGGTAAAGACTCACTCACCTTGCAGCTGGAGTCGTTGTAGCAATACCACTTGTTGTTGGGATTCTTAGCGTACGTCACGTAGTGGCCTCCGCCGAGAATACCAGTGTGACACTGTACCACACACACACGCACACGCACACACACACACACACACAGACAGACACAGACAGTGAACATTGCCAAATACTGACACATTAGAGCTAATCACACATGTCAAAGCACCATGTTCTAACAAAATATCATGCAGCAAAGCAATACACCACTAACCCCCACCAATGCAGACATATCATGCAGCCATCTAGTGCTTGGGACAGACAGACAGACAGACAGATGAACGGATCACAGCACTGGTTTATGTCTCCCCTACGGTAGGGTGGGCAGTCATAGTAACAAGCTGCAATCTTCTAGAACTGAGCCAGCGCTGCATCACTGACCGACACGGCGTAGAGGCTGTATCTGACATCAGCAGCATCAGCAGCAGGCGACGACTCCGACGATGACGTCACCGATGACGTCACGTCGTCACGTGACGACGTCGTCCTGTGCCGACAAGTCTCGTCAATGGTGTTGGTGTCTGACGAATGTCTACCAACTTCAGCGGCGTTGACGTCAACTTTTACACCAACACACAACACAATGACACATATTGACCCAGCTCAACTGACATTGTACTGCACAGACAGCATGGTCACAGTTCAGTTGAGTCACAGTAATACGCACGATCCTTTACACAAATATTTGACAAACGCGTCAAAAGTAATTTGGCAGCAGGTCACCTCGCCCACACACAATAACTGTGGACATGAGCGGCTAGACAGCTGGATTGCTGGCTAGCAGTCTGTTCACAAACCCAAACTGATGTTCTGCAGGAAAAACCCAACGTAATGCCTGTCAATCAGTGCCCGTTCCTACGGGAAATCCAGACTCTGATCTAATTCATGGTTTCTTGGAGGCATGTGAACCTACACACCAAACCACATATCGACTGTTTCAGCCATTTTTGCGCAGCTCACAATTATGCAAACATGCACACAGGCAGACACCTGCAGCAACACGCTGTATCTATGCACTGTGTGGTAGAAATGCAGCTCAGCAATTTCACCGTGACCAGCTGAACCAGGCGGCAATCAGCTCTGCCAATCAAACTGACCAGAACACAGTCTACAGCTGGTCACTCGTCAGCACGACTCATCAGCTAATTTCAAATAAAAACAAGTTAATTTCAAAACAGCATATCAGCTACAGTAAAAGCACAGTAAACGAAATATTTTCAGTATTGCATCTACGCAGACGAGTCACACAATATCGCAGTAACACTTACAAGATGGAACATGACCATTAGCAATGTGCTGCACTGTTGACATTGTTGTCGTAGCAACCACATCGTCGTCGTCGTCATGGTAACCACTGCCATAGTTGCTGTCCGCCTCTATGTTGTTGTTGTGGTTGTCATGGTGATGGTTGCTGTGCGACGAGCCTGGTACCAGGTAGTTGGTTGGGTCAAAGTCGCGGAACGGAAATTTAACTATTTTGTGTGACTTAACCCAGCGGCCATTGTGAAACTGAAACCGCTTCAAGTGTATTATCTACACACAGACACGGCAAACATTCAACTGATCCATTGACTTCAACACTCGATTTCACATTCACTTCATCGGCTGGCATCCTGGATGGGCTGATAAAAGTTGTTAGTTGGTGTTTAACGTCCCTTTTCAGCACAAATATGGCTATATCAGAGACGAAAGGTCAGGGGTGGAGAGCTAACCCTACCCAGTATAGGAAGGCCAGCAATATATTAACCTCAACCATGGCCGCCTTTTTGTTCAGCAGCCACCCAAAAGGGGAAAAGGATCGAGAGGCTGATAAAAGATTCAGGATTTGGATTAGGAAGAAGACACTAAAGTTCTCAATAACAGTTTCTAGTTGACTAGTATCTCGTTGTTTTACTCAATCTTATGAGTTCAGATGTGGTCTCTCAACTTGTTGGTCTCTCAACTTGTTTACAGAACGGTGGCAGCCGAGAACGCGTTTCTGTCATCACTATGTTTGCATTCATCGTCCAGTTTAACTACAAAGAGTATATAAATGGCTGGATCTATTTTTTACAACAGGCCATTTTTGCACGTGTACTCTGCAAGGAAACTTACTTCCACTCGACTTCATGACGTGGCAAACTGACATACTACACTACATACCCGCAAAAAGCAAAATTCTTCACTTCAAAAATAGGTCAGTTTGGAGATGTTGTTCTGAGCAGTGATGTCAATGATGAATGCTGGCATTGTCCATCGCTGTCCCAGCGACATCAGTCATGTATTGTTCAGACTACTGCTGCATCATCTCATCGACAAGGACTACGTTCCTCTACTGATACTCTCAGCTACACAATCCCATCCACTTTCACCAAGCTTCGACAGCTGTTTTTCTGTAACTAGCGTAAACAAAAGTAACGTAAACGGCGCGTATGTGATGCCAGAGAGTGGAGTTGAGTGCGTACAAGGATGGGCGGAAGTCGCCAGATCTCCAGTTTCTTGGCGGCAAGTCGATGTTTCTTGCACTTGCTGCAGTAGTACAGCTCATCTTCACCCAACTCTTCCTCTTTTGTGAAAGCTTTGAGGCACGTGTCCAGACCGATCGGCTCGGTCTGCTGCAGCCGGCTTGCCTCCACACTCTCATGCTCCGTAAACAACTGAACCACAGACACACACACACACACAGATATACAGAGACACAACCAAGCACAGACACACAGACACACAGCAGTTCAGCTTGAATATACAGATCACTAAACTACAACACTCACTTAGCCTGCTTTGCAAGATAACCTAGGTAAGCTGCCACCAAAAAGTTAACTAACCATTCTGAATTATAATGAAGCAAGATCTGATGGTATCAGCTGGACCATATGCAAATCACTTACATCTTACCCCAGAGGACTGAACCATAGCCACAGTCAACACACACAATAAATTTGGTGAAGTTCAGAGATGTGGTTTTTGAGATATGTCAGTGCATAAAAATACTTAGCACTACCCCGAGGGTGAACTAATTACCACACAGTTACTATTACTATTCACAGTGCAGTAGCATGCACCTTTGTCACAGTCAGTTGGCATCCCTGAAACAACTGTTTATTACTAGCATTAATATTATATTATTTACCGCTGTGTTAACTGAGAGACATGTACACTGTCTGCCCATGAGCACATCAATAAGACAGCGATACTGACTGCCAGACAACTGCTGACGCACCTTCTCCTGTGAGGCGTGGTATCTGAGATGCAACGCAGTCGGCTCCCAGTCAACCGCGACGTAGCACGTTGATGAGTTGAACAGCTGAGGACTGCAGTCCAGCTTGCAGCCGCTGCAGAACCTGCAGTGTACCACCACCAACCACCCACCACAATCTCATCTTGGCCACCAGCAATAGCTGCTGCGTCTTACCTAACCGACGGTTACCTTCCCAGCTGCACAGCATCACCGCATCTTGATCGGTACTAAACTGTAATGCGTGGTGACAGAGGCACATGTGAGTGAGGGCCAGTGAATAACCTTATGAACGGGTTAGCACGATAGTGTGAACATCCGACAGTCCGATAATCGATACTATGACAGTGAAAGCGATTGTTTTGGCAGTGACGTAGATGTCTCATGGCTGATCCTGAGTGTGTGGGTTATGGCATCACTGGCTTCACAGTCTATCTATCTATCTATCTAACTATCTATCTATCAATAAAATAAAAGGTAAACTTATACAATGTCGTATGTTGCAAGCAAACGAGAGGCGCATTATGACATTAGTCAGACAGCTGACATGGACGGACTCACTCACTCACTTCCCTTACACAGCGGCCAGCTGACACACTCACTGACTGTTTACATTTGATCCGGAACACTAACGACTAACATCAGAGACATTCTTACAAGCAACTGCACACACACTACACCGTAGACAAGAGCAGATGAAGATAATAAGTTTATAACAGCAAGTCACACAAACCAAACACGTTTGGTCGACTTATGACACAGATCTGGCCGACACTGCTACTACACACACACACCATGCACTAATCAACCATGTTGAGTGAGGGTTACTGGACGCCTGTCAGTTGACACATCAACACTGGCTGGCTTACAGGCAGTGGATCTGACACGTATCACGTAAATGATCAGTTGGCAGAGATCAACAGAGCTGTTGATACCTGTACCATGGACACCACGTGCAGCTACATCCATCCTTGCATACAGCTCTCAGCGTGAATGGGTACTCGTAGCCGAGGCTGTCGTCACTGCAACCAACAGACAGATGTGCATCAAATACACTCATTAATCACCGGCGTTTGTCACAACGGCACCTACCTTTCGGTTGTGACAGAATGCACAGTAGCCCTGGTTGGTCCTAAAGCAAGTTTTTCAATAAGCATATGCAGCAGCAAGTTTTGTATGAACACACCTGTGGCAGGTGTGTTGGTTGAAGTTGCAGTGATATGTTCACTGACTCAGACAGTATGTACTGACCAGTCTTGTGCGTGATTTGGCGCAGCGGCGGCGTCTGACGGGGGCAACGGAGTGACGAGATACGACACGCGGCTCCAGACTTGTTGATAGAGATCTTGATGAGTTGTCACCGCGTCACACGGAATCACCATCGGCATTCCAAACAGACTCGGACGAGACTTTTGCGACGACAGGAAATACAACTCCATGTGAATCTAATTACGCACACACACACACACACACATCATGTACCGCGGGTTGTGTATGTACAATGGAACAGTGCACCATCATACTTGTGACAAAACGTCAGCTATCAACAGGTAAAAGTGACTTCTGAAAACATCTTTATTCGTAAATTAGCTGACCATGGCGCAATGTGGCTGTATGCTTGCTGCGCCTTAGAAATACTCTCACTAACTAACCAACTAACTAACTAACCAACGTAGAAATACTCTCACTAACTAACCAACTAACTAACTAACCAACGTGCAGAGAAAAGCTGACTTGACAGAAGCGTCCACTGCGTCACAATGAATGTCAACGTGACTACCACTAGTCTATTATCGCTATTACTGCTACTACTGACTTTGTACAGCTCTAGCTGTTCGAGCCAACACCACCAGTTAAAACAGGTAAATTTTGTTGACTGCCAGCATGACGGGCCGATGGCAACTATCACATTTCAATCTAGCCAGAAGATGCTACAGTTGCGCATAATGGTATCACAGTTATCAGCATCCAGTTTTACTTTATCTCGTGTGTTTAGTTGTGGTAGAATGAATTAAATAAACACAATGTCTGTGCCATCGAGTGAACATGATAAATGACTGAGTAGTGACCATCTTGCGGTGCATGGCGACGATGAATCCATTGAATGATCCATTGCTGTTGACACAGTCACCAGCCGATGTTGGGGACGCACTATTAGTGTCGCCGGCTGACAGTGTAGACACACCATTACTGCTGGTCTCAGCCGGCGACGCTGAGCCATCTTCTGTCAGCATGACGTCACCGACGTCGGCAGCTGTGACACTGCTGACAGCAGGTGTGACGTCACTGATGATATCATCATCCGCATTATCGTGCTGATGATAATGGCGATGACGTGGCGTGTAGTCATCATCAGCATCAGTACCATTCACTGGCGGCTGCTGCTGCTGCTGCTGCTGCTGTTGTGACTCAGTCTCAGTTGCATCTGAGCCAGCAGTACAGCTCTCTGCAACAAAACAATATCAAAATGTCACCAAAAATCATATTCAATGAGCTGAATCTGAAATTGGACGTACAGTAAATGTGGCTTCCAACTGAATGAAGTAGTCCATTATATTTGCAAACATGAATCTGCATTCAGCTCCGGTGAAACCCGCTCAAGTCCGATTCACCTGTGAACAGGAATGATGTGACATTAGCAATGAACACTGTGAACGGTAACAATATACGTACTGGTCATATCTGATTAACAAATCTCATGATTTCAGATTCACTTGGCAAAGAAAATGACCAGTAATAGTAAACAAACAACAGCAACGTCATACTAGACACAACCATGTTACTGTTTGCCTGCAGCATTTTATTGCTGTAGATCTTTTTCTTAAATTATTTTATCATAAGTTGTATATTTTATTGGTTCAGATGAAAATAAAGTCAGATAAGATAGGTGATGTAAACACTCATTACTAATACTTCATAAGACATACAATACTCACTAGTAAGACCACGTTGTATCTGCCCTAAACCCCACTGCTGCTGCTGCTGCTGCTGCTGGTGGTGGTCTCCGTGGTAACAGTGATGTAGCGGGGTAGACGTCTGGCTGGCTTGTAGCTCGTCGGCAGCAGACATCGGGGTGATGAGCGGCAGTGCCGCTGGCAACTCGTAGACTATCAAGCTGCCGCCGACGTTCGACTTGATCTTGGCAACGTCGCTCGGGAAATTCTGTCACATTACAACGTAACACGCCCTCATGAAATACTGTACACACTGACCCAATTAAAACTGAAATACTCGTCTACCAATCAGCACACAGGCCAGCCAACAGCCTGGACTACATGCACCACTGTACGACTGTAGCAACTGGAATTACTCACTACGCCCCACTGCCTTATGGTAGACGGCATTAAGCAATGCCAAGATCCGTCCGTCTGTCCCATTCGCTAGGTGGCTGCACGGTATGCCCACATCCAACCGCAATTGGTGGGGATATATTGCTTCACTGTGCAATAACGTGTATCTAATACCTTTGGTACGGTACACCACAAAGGCATCCAGACAGATAAATAGTTTCCAAACATTCAACAGGACGCAGTTCAGTCAGAAAACGACCACTAACACAACCGTGCACGTAATCACGGTTAACTGTTGATTGTATGTAGCTCAAGTTAGTCAGCAGTAAGTGACATACCCGTACGAGCGTTCCATAGACGTCGACCAGCAGGAGACGTGACGCGGGCACTCCACACAAGACACTGAGCTGCTTCTTGAGACCTCGATACTTTTCATCCATGTTGAGACAAAGGCCGTACTTGACGGCATGCGGCTGACTCAGTCGAACCACTGCAGCACAGCATATCACCATCACCAATATCACCTTCTATAACCAATATCACCGTCTCCGCAGCTGTCGTCCACTGCGTCATACACACTACTGTCACCGACATTAACATCACTCATCAACTGGTGAGCAGTTTTTTCATTGGTTTAGTTTTATGTTTCTTCATCTGTGTTCTTAGCCTAGGTATCTGTGTGCTGCATGTTGTGTTTATTGCTTTGTTTGTATTTTTCCCTCAATACTAACCAAGAGATTGGCAGCCGGGAAGACCATCTCAAAAATTACCTATTTTATGTTGCACGACATGTGAATCCTTCAGTCACTGACAGACCAAAGAGTTTTCTAGATGACGCAGGTTGTTACTAAATTCTCTCTCTGAACGGACACATGCCGCAGGCTCCATGGCATGTAGGCTCTTCCTGCCAGCCAACCAACTGCGTTAAATACTGAACTAAAACTACACACCGGGTATGTTGACTGTATAACATAACGTACTGGCAGTTCAACTGCTCTCAGTCATGATCCACAAACACTGAACAAAAATAACTAAAGCCATCTGCACATGACAATAAAATAAAATAAATGCTGCACTATAATAAAATTAAAATGTTGAAAAACCTTGCCGAATCTCCATATAATACTCTGCAAAAAAATATTGGGGGAACACGTTAATTATCTTTGCATTTGCATGCGTGATGTAACAGATTACACCACACTCCACTACATAATGTGACGTGATTGGCTGCAGCAATAAATTATTATGCTAATGATGCTGCAAGAGACTGTAAGTTTGTGCAATAATTTAATTATATTTTATTGCAGCATTCATTTGCATGTGTGGACAGCTAAGCACAGAGTGACAAAGAACAGATAGTGTAGCCAAGATAGAAGTTGACCACCGATGATCTCGAGGTAGATGCAAGAGTCCATCGGGAGCGGCAGAGAGAGGAATGTGAACGGATCAAACTTGACACTTGTGTGTTGACACTGGATACAACGAACACACGACTTGAGCTGGCCGTGAAACAAGTCCACAATGATCGACTGATTACGCAGCAGGTGGTTGTCCCACGCCTACCAGCCAGTTGACAACACGCCTCCAGTCAGTCAATGATGCCTACTGCAGCTGTACACTTGTCATCACTCAACTCAACGTCACATCCTGAGTGTCGTTTTTTGACACATATAGCAGGACCTAACACACGGCGTGGCTGTTAGGTGTTTACATTGTCTTGTCACGCCCCCTACTTTCCTTATATGGAATAATTTATGTAACCTGGTATACCAATTCTGGCAGCTATCGGTACAGCAGGTCACATGACTACCATGTTTACTAGCAAACACCTAACAGACACACCCATTTAGTCACCAAGAATAACATCCTAGATACATCATACTAGCTGTACAAAGGTCACACGGAAATTATAGCATCAACAAAACTACAGTTCACTACTGCCTTTATCGACTAGAACAAAATGTTTAATAATTTTTTTTCTTTCAGTTCTTTCTGTTTTTTTTTGTCAGCTATGGCTAAGTCAGTGCGTACTGTATCATATCATACAGAAGCTAAGTGCAGTAAGACATAGCTACCTCTTTGGCAACAATGTCATCGGGACGACCGTCGCTATCCTTGAGTTCAACGTACGGCTTCTCATGGACTCTGAGACAGACAGACAGATAGACACATAGACATGACATTCACACACGTCATCTCACACACTTACAGCTGCAGCAGCTGCAGTGCATCAGTTTTCATCAAGCCTCGTCACAGTCAACAGCATACCACATTCACGTACACGGTACAATGAACGTTATAAACGCATGATAAAGGTAAAGGTAACTGTATGTAGAAGTTTGCAACAAGCCTCATCATTATGACAGCTCACGGGCCATATGACATCAGACACTGGTACCTGCCACCCAGCAGAGGTGACATTCCCGCCTATTAAAGCTGATATAATCGATTTACCAACCCTGGAGGGATTCAAGGCTGAGTTGACCAAGCTGGCATGGCTACATACACAAAGACAGTCACCTATCCCGGTAGAAACCTTGCTCAACGTACAGTAACTTAATAGATGCGACAAACGACGCAACAACGATGCCCAATTGGCCGACATACGCAAGTCAAACAACAATACATCCACTGCATACTCACCACTGCAACGACCAACAACACACTCATCTATACACATTCTGACACAAAAATATTGTGTCACCCCTACAATTTCTTGTTTTATTTCAGCCACAGACAGAAACTGTTGCTTGCTATTTTTTGTAAGATAGGAGTATGATGAAATTCACTGAACTACAGTGTGTTTTGAGACTTGATTACTGGTGAGAAAAAGTTAAACAAGACAGACGCCGAGTATCACATCGTTGCAAATTGTTACTGACATAAAAGGTTCACAGTTTAAAATAGTCTGTAAGGACGACAGTGGCTACATTACAGCTGTAAAACAGCAAAAATGAAAAGGTGATATTCCAGCATTTGCTTGATTCCCAAACCAACAACAGCACATGTGTGTCGGATGACAACTGGTGAATAGATACATAACTAGACGACTGCGTGTCGTGCACCAGACAGCCGAGTCAGTGGAGCTGTCAGACTAGTCAACTACTAGTCATATATCATATCATATATCAACAGCTGCCGAGTCAGTGAGTGAGTGGAGCTGTCAGACGACCTGTTGAGATCTTCATGGAGACCATCGAGCACAAACGCCAACAGTTCTTGAGAGTCATGCTGTTGAAAACCATTGAAGCACGGCGCATACTTCCCTATCGTCCACTACGCACACACACACGCACACACACACACTCAAGACATATTCACACAGACATACAAGGTGCTGTATACACACACAGCAGTATTAGATGAGGCAGCAGCTAGGGATGTGATGTTGTTCAAAATTGGCATTGTCGAATGCAAATTTCAACTTCTAAATTAGTTTAAATGCAAATTCCAATTTGCACATCACTTTAACGGAATAAAACTAGAGAAGAAAACCAACTGCACTGTGCCCAATAAACAGTCAGAAAAAAAATACATTGCATTATGCTGACGGCATTTGTGAGTAACAGAGGACCAGCTGCATTGTTACAGGAAATAACTTGTCTAATGTTGTTACTGAAGCTATTAATTTTTATACGTGTCATGTGATCAGTCTTAGAACAACGGCTTTCCCACGACTCGTGTTATTTGACAGAAGGCGTTTAAAACAATGATCAAATGTGCTGAAAATGTTTGAAATACAAACAATGTTGAATGCAAACTTCATCACACACCTAGCAGCAGCAGCAGCAACAGCAGCTAGTCATCAGTATCAGGTGCCCCCTGCAGCAGCTAGTCATATCAGTATCAGATGCCTAGCAGTAGCAGTCATGAGACTTGAGACACTGACAGCTCTGACAACCCAGTACACTGAGTCACATGACACACGAGTGAGTTTGTTTACCCTCAGTTTGAGTGGTGCAATGCTGCGAGCGGTCGCACTCCACAAGTCTTTCACAAGCTCACCATAGCGCTGTGCTATGTTGCCGCGAGCACCCAGAGGATTGGACCTGCAGCAGCAGCAGCAGCAGCCACCACACAACAACACTGCAACACAGCTATGACGACGACAAGACAACAACAACAACTCGACAGCAGACAATGTCTATGATGCTATCACGACAGATTCACTCCGACATTTCATCTTGTGAATGCAGACTTCATGCTTTCTGGCCATCAATCTTCAGACCAATCTAACTAACATACGCTGTAACCCAGATATAAGGTGACAATGGCTAAACCTACCATCGCCATTTATTATTACTATTCAGTCCAAAAGCTGATAATCAGTTTACCATCTAACAACCAAAAGAAAGTGAAAGAAATTAGTGTTGTTACAGTTCCATATTTTCGTTTATGGTTGGTTTCAGCAGGTTTTGTGGCAAAAATGCGGTTTCGGATTCGACCGTTCCGAACAGCCCATCCCTAGATTGTTTCAATT
>Ga0209366_1000283_pt1 | contig 11671 bp, 8 predicted proteins | sample WorMetmaBAHAMAS2_FD_187391 | JGI IMG/M metagenome (GOLD analysis project Ga0209366, IMG submission 187391) | Marine gutless worms symbiont microbial communities from Max Planck institute for Marine Microbiology, Germany - Inanidrilus... | ecosystem: Host-associated > Annelida > Digestive system >...
CCCATGCAGTAATATACAATGGAAAAATATCATAGCAGATAAAAACTAAAAGTTAAAAGAGAATGTTACGCCACCTTCTAAAAACAGGGGAACTAACGTTATTCGCTTTTCGTTTCAAGGTTTTTCAAACTTACTCAAATACATCCACCCAGAGACAGACGTAAGCATACGTTATGGTCTACTTTAATCCTGGAAAGTGAAATCGACATGTATAGAAGCTTACACAAACTTGTAAACACTGAGGCCTGCATTTCAGTGTCCATAATCAGGCTGACTGAGAATTTAATGGTCGCATGATTTGACAGGGTCGGCGGGGACTCGGCGGCCTAAGCCCCTACGAACAGAAAGAAAAAAACAACATAAATCGGTATTTGGCAGCTGTAGCGCATTGACGAGACCGACGCAGTGTGCCATCTGCATCCTGCAGGAAAGTAGCTTAACGAAGAAGTCGGTGAAACGAACTAACGAACTAACGAAGGCTGAAGCCGGATCAATGCATCCTGTGCTGGCGGGATACGGTGTATATCGGCGAGCGGTTTATGCTACGAGGTGGCCAAAAAAGGCGCAACTGTATTTGATAGCCCACACGGTAAACACGCCTGAACCACGAATGTTGCCAGATTTCATCGCTGTTTTGCCAGGAACATAGAGTTAGTTCTGTTCTCGTCAAATTTATAACACAACGTGGCGCCACCTGGCGAGAATTACAGACAATCCGGCTTATGCTTTCGATGGGACGTTTCGCATAAAATGTAGATCAGAGCCAACCGATAAAAACTGATGAAGAAAATCTACAGCTGAAACCATGAGAATTATATCGAAATGCAGCGAGTAAAGGCGTCCACAGTCTGCAGAAGGAATGGCTACGAACATTCTGCTGTGTACAGTATTGGAGATGTGGATTTACATATCAAGGCGTGACGCAAACTCACACGCGTGAGACATCAGTGAATGGCGAAGTCGTGTCGATTGTCGAATGCATAATGCATCAAGCACTTCTTTAAATAAAACAGTGACAAAAGCTGCAACGAACTGGGACGTGTTACACGTACGTCCACCAAATGACACATCAGCGGCGGAGTGGGCAGCTGCACTGTAAAAATATCCGTATATCAAAGGAGATAGTTCGTGGCGAGTTTTCCGTATTTTAACGGAACCGGCTCTGTATACGTTTGTATCCGTAACTCGACGGAACAATGAAGTGCAGCTGATATTCCAATGTGGACCCGGGGCTTCATTATTTCGTCAATTTACGAATATATTATACGTAACCGGTTCCGTTGAAATGCGTAAAACTCGCCACAAAATATCCAGGATATGCGGATATTTTTTACAGTGTGCTGCATATTGGTCCGGTTTGATAGGATCATTAGCATTGTTGGACGTCTCATTAATCACTGATCGCCAGTCTGCAGCCTGCAGATGTAGCCCATCACGTAGGGGATTGGTGCATCACTCATCATTCAGGCGCGAGCCTTGCCATGGGTTTTACAGTGGAGACAGGGGGAGGGTTATGGGATGGGGTCTGTATACGAGTACGTAAACTTTCTCCAGTATGGGAGGCTGCCGGCTTTACCCACAGAATATTTTTAAATAACGTTCAAATCTGTAGATTTTGGCAGTTATTAAGAACTTAACACTAGCTGACGATGGAATGAAGTCGGGGGGAGGGGGTACCAAATAATTTCTTATCGATTTTGTGCAAATCCACAGGTAGCCCACAGGCAAGCGGTGGAGGGGGTCTAACTCCAAAAACCATGTGTGGTTTCTAGTTGAGTAGGTGATTGGTGGATGAATCAATGAACATTCAGCAGTCTCAACTCACTAGACACAGGCGACACGACAGGAAAGAAACATTTTGGCTGTTTAACCTCACATCGTGTAACTTCACCACAACGCACGACTCAGTTTGCCGTGGCTGCGACTAGTCATAGCGTACTGAGTTCAGACGAAATGAGATTATGGATCAACCAGCTGAGATTACGCTAGTGTCGTGAACAATCCGGACACATCTCACAGAATGTACAAGAGGAGAAATGCGGATAATAGGCCGCGTCGCTGTAGACTGCACAATTTCTGAGATATTGAGTGCCGAAGTCAGTGGCTGCAAAATACGGCTTTGGGCATTTCCGGTAATCGGAGCAGCAAGCCGACTATTGTATTCGGCGGTAAAGCATGACTTCTTATTAGTGTTCTCTTGTAACCTTACGTCTACGTGGAACCGTTGTCTAGTTGTAAGCCGTTAAGTCACAATCCTGAAAAAAAACAAGAAAAAACGCCGCGGGGTGTTTGCAGAACCGCTTTCAGTATAAAACTAAGTGCACGTGGAGGATTGTGTTAGCACTGGATTTCGGTGCACGCCGGTGCTGCATGCTGCATGCCCTCAAGCCAGCAACTCAAACCCGTCAAGCCCATTGCCTCTAGCACGACTTAACTTTGCGTCTCGTACTGTTCCGAGCTGAGCGTGAGGCGAGAATTTGCGGGGGAGGGAAACGAACCTTCTTGTCGCCAGAGCCACCAAGCCGTCGTATTCGCACAAAGCCGATGAGAAACTATTGGTTAGCCGACTATTGCCCTCTTCCCCCAGAATACACTCAGTCATCATACGCCCTTGACAGCTGTCACACCGCACCAAAATCTAGATTTAAACGACAATTCCGGAAAAGCACCGGGACCTCCATAATACGGAAAGGCTTGGGCACCACTTCCCAGGGATGGTGCTAGCACCTCCACTTTGGGTGGGAAGGGCCAGTGAGGGCCAGGGGTCTCCAAAGCGAGGCTGGTCACCAGAGAAATTTCGTGGGTCATATGTTCAAACATGCAGTTTTTGACATAAAACCAACATATAATCACTCATTTTCACACCGGTTAGTTGTACCAAATCTACACAAGTTGTACCACCAATCAAACCGATGGAATTTGATCATAAGACTTCAAACTGGTGATCTTAATCTTTGAATGGTTTCTGTTATTTCTACACTATCAGAATTTTTTCTCTCCAGCAGATATTAAACATTAATGGCAAAGTCGTCCAAGAAATTCAAACTGTGATATGAAAATTCAAACAAACAAAATCTGTCATTTTGATTCTGCAGTTTTTGATACTGTTGCCACAAATTTTGTCCAATTTAAGTTTTTTTTCGGGCTGCAACAATTTTAAGTGTGGCCTAAGCTCAATCTCCAATGGCCCGATTTGTTGTATAAGTAACACAGTTTGTTGAAACACATTCACACTATCTTGTCATTTATCTTTAGCCTAATTTTATGGACTTGTGTAAATATTTTTATATTCAGATATTCAGCTTTTAACTGCAAGCATACTTATAAGATTTAAGATTATTGCATTACATCCTATCAGATGTTGTGCATTTGTTGTAGGCTTTCAGTTTGCTATACAACTTATTGTAGATTTAATGATAAACTAATCAAACTAATGGGCTCTGAACATAACCAGAATATAGACAATGTTCTGTTAGCTTCGGCTGAATTTTATTTTTCTTTCCAACAATGCACAGCAGAACAGAGAGACATACAGACAGACAGACAGACAGACAGACATAGAGACGGGACAGTGCCAATAAACAGTTCGGTACCGTAACACACCAAACAGCCGCCGTCAATAGAACTGACAACATTACATGCGTTCAAACTATAAACGCCTACATGCTAACAACTCATGCAGCAGGACTGACTGACTGACTGACTGAGTGAGTGACTCTAGGAAGCAATTAACGCAAGAGAAACTTGTGGTCCAATCAACTGGCAATGAATGAACTATTTCCAGTCCCCGGCGAGTGGGTTCGACTCTAGGCGGCTTCTCCTTCACCCTCGCCCTCTTCCTCCTCGAACTCTCCCTCCTCCTCGGCAGTGGCGTCCTGGTACTGCTGGTACTCGGAGACGAGGTCGTTCATGTTGGACTCGGCCTCGGTGAACTCCATCTCGTCCATGCCCTCGCCCGTGTACCAGTGGAGGAAGCCCTTGCGACGGAACATGGCCGTGAACTGCTCGGCGACGCGCTTGAACAGCTCCTGGATCGCGGTGCTGTTGCCGATGAACGTGGCCGCCATCTTGAGACCGCGCGGCGGGATGTCGCAGACCGCCGTCTTGACGTTGTTGGGAATCCACTCGACGAAGTAACTGCTGTTCTTGTTCTGCACGTTCAACATCTGCTCGTCCACCTGGTAAACAGACACACACCAGTTTATCACAAGCTGCACTCCGACAAACAACAGCAAGGGCGTCGATCTCACAGGATTATTGGCGGGGGACATAAAAGAAGACTGGGGATCTGGGGGAGTCCCCCAGTGGGTCTTCGTCCCCCAGAAGCTGAAGCTTTTTTGGTGAAACTACACATAATATTTGCATTAAAATAACAACAAACAACAGTTGTTGCTGTTACTGGATAAAACAAACATAGCCTAAACGACATCACTTCTAAAATATTGGGGGGGACATTACCATGGATGGACGTATCCCCTTCATAAATATTGGGGGGACACGTCTCCCCTGTTGCATAGGGATCGACCCCCCTGAACAAGGGAGTCAGTCGGGGTCAACCAGTTGTCCCGAATCAAATCTTTCAGGGTGACTTGTTCAATTTTTGCAGCCTACACGTGTCAATCCAGGACTCTGTGAAGGGGCAGGACAGACTTGACACTTGGTGGATTCAAGTCAAAACTCCAGTAAAATGGTAAGGACGGGGGTTCTAGTGTCCATGTGTGATGTAGTCAGCTGATCGGTATAACAGTTGGTGTGGGGCCCAATGGATAATTTCCCTTATCAGAGTCACAATCAGTGCTTTGAGTATCCTTTGTTCAGTAATCGCTCGGCAACAACCATGGCCTAGAGAAACCCAACCCAATTATCCCCAAATATTCACCTTTGGGAAATCCAGCCCAACCTAGTTCACCCACAGAAAAAGGTCAGTTTATCATAAAATGAAATCAGGAGGTAACACACACACACACACACACATTTCATCTAAGGAAAAATTCTAAGCCAAGCCGCGACTACAGAGTTCAATTATTCCTAACAGCATGAACCAGTTGCTAACGCAAGACTAATGCTATCAACACTACACACAGCACAGAACCATTCACAAAGCAATCACAGTAAGCAGACTTCGCCCCCAGTGTGCAACCAACGACGACTATCTGGTCTTTATCGTTGAGTAACAACAACAATAAAATGACCTGCTTCCTTGACAGTGCAGGCACATTACAGTACAGGACATAGCTGACTAGTGGTTGAATTATTTCAGCCGAGCCGATACATCTCTCTCTTTCTCACTGCCCTTATGTGACAGTGATGGCAGAACATTGAAACCAACTGAAAGCTCCCCATAGAGATGTGGAAAAAGCCCATGGAAACCTTACTTGGGGGACGCTATATACCACTCAGGACTGCGACCAAAGTCCAAGAACTTTGAAAGCTTTATCCAGTCAAATCTGGAAGAAGCCACAGCATTACTGGGGAGGGGGTTCCTTGAATTAAGGTCTGGTGAACAGTCTAAAAATTTGGGAGCTTTTTCCAAGTAAGGTCTGGTACAAAGCCCCAGTCTCAGAAAGAGACCTGGGACATAGGTAAAGGTAAGTGCACATAAAGTAATGCAGGTGCAGTGCTCATCTTCATTAGTTAGCCTTCAGCCTAGAGGCGGATAAATCACTGAAGCCTGTGACGCATGATCAGTATAACGCCAGTCCTACGGTTACCTTCCCAGCCATAGGGCATCACTGCCCTGTGACTGGTACTAAATTATACTGCTTGGCGACAGAGGCATGTGTGTGGGAACAATTTATGAAAGGTCGTTTCCTGAACAGTTGGATAGCTATGGAACCAGCGACCTTATGGGTGCAAGTCCAACACCCTAGCCACATCCCTGGGATAAAGCCATCACCAAAATTGATTTGTGTGCATTTCTGGTTTCAGAAGATTGGGATCTATGTCTAAACTGGCAGATGATCTTGCTGACTGGGTGTCAGATGGCCGCCGAGGGTTGCCTGCCATGTGATAAACCAGCGACGTACCTCCTTCATGGACATGCGACCGCGGAACATGGCCGCGACGGTGAGGTAGCGGCCGTGGCGCGGGTCACACGCGGCCATCATGTTCTTGGCATCGAACATCTGCTGGACCAGCTCGGGCACGGTGAGGGCGCGGTACTGCTGGCTGCCACGAGACGTCAGAGGAGCAAAGCCGGGCATGAAGAAGTGTAGACGAGGGAACGGGACCATGTTCACTGCCAGCTTACGTAGATCGGCGTTGAGCTGTTACACATCACAGCTACTGCGGTAAACCACTCACCGACGTGCAAACCCCAACCACTGTAGTGGTATGCTCTTTAAACCAGTACCTAAGGCATCGACTATTTAGCCCGCTCATGCATGCCAAAAGGGCTATATATTTTGCGTCAGGTTTGAGATGTCGATGAGTATATCTCTATTGCTGTTAGTCAGATTATCACAAAGTTTGGTGAATGCGTAGGCTAGTTGTTCTATGTTTATTGCTACTGTATTCTTGTTTTGGTTTAGGGTGCAAGCTGGTAAACTAGTGCAGGTTACTAACTTCACTACAGTGTTCACCGACGTGCAATCTATGCCTGTCATTTTTACACTGCTAAGCACTGCGTCGATCGATACATGGTTTTGTTTCACTACTGTTCGCTAGGGGGCGACACTGCTATGCTGGGTGGGCTACATGCTAGGCACGCATTTCTAGTTTTCTGGCTTTTTTACTGGCTGTGCATGCATATTTCTTACGTATAAGCAAATGCCACTTTCATACTAACTTACTTACTTAAAGGTTTCTCAATATGCGAGGTAGGCATATAGATACATGCCAAGAACCTTAACAATTCGCTCAACACACCACCATGCCTATGTCATTTTTACCTTAATTTCTAACAACAGGTAAAGCAACAGCTGAAACAAGATTGCCTGATGTAATTTGGGAACAGACCACACTGCCACTAGCACATACACCAACAGCTGCCATACACAATTGGTCAATCATCTAGAACCGTTTTCAAGACGCTACCACTTCTGAAGTGAACGTGACTGCCTGTGACCTTCGGAACTCCTTCATTCCTTAAATTACAAGCCACGTGCGATTTCTAATTTATGTGTAAACATATCGTAGTTAAATCACACTTTATTTATGAGTTATAGTTATTACAAAGGTTTCATACAACAAAGTGACCTTCAAACTCACTCAAGGTCATCGGCAATCATGCCATTTGATAGACTATGTATGATTTCCTATTTGTTTTCCATGTAACTGTCTCTATCTTGCACCGTTTTTGAGATATTTATCGCTTATTTCCGAAAATTTAAAAATGTCACGTGACCGTGACCACGCCCATTCAAGGGACAGTTTGTAATCCCAACACTAAATAGTCACCTGGTGAACCACTGAACAAAATTTGAAATCTCTAGCTTTAGCCGTTCCAGATGTATTGTAGGGGGGCCTAAGAATTTAAATAGGTCACGTGACCATAAACACGCCGTTTTGGGGGTGATTTTTCATTCTTTTCGTAAGACTTGATATAGCCCACTTGTGTACAAAATTTGACTGCTCTAGCTTCAGCTATTCGTGAGATATGGATGGGGACCCAAATTTAAAATGGGTCACGTGACGTAACCACGCCCCTTTCAGGGACGATTTGTAGTCCACATGCTGGGACTAGCTACGACTATCTGTGTACTAAATTTGAAATCTCTACGTTGAACTCGACGTTGACCCACTACAAAGATATGAAAGGCGACAAAAAAATACAAAAATTGGGGTGTTTGGGGGGGTTAGGTGTCACCCAAGGTCAACGGAAACATAACCATTTGATAGAGCATATACGACTTCCTATTCAACTTTTAAAACAGAAACTATGCGTCAATCTTGTACTGTTTTCGAGTTATAGCGCGTTTTTCGTCGAAAGTGGCTGATTTTAATCCCCCACTTGCATTTGTGGTCCCCCCATAGGGGGTGATCCCATTCGAATTTCGCCATGATCTTTGGCATCAGAAAACTAGAGTCACGCGGGGCTATCGTGCGGTATTATTTGCGTGATCCTACGTTTAGCAGTTTTGATACGATACCTGTGTGTGACAGACACACACACAGACACACAGACACACGACGACGGCATATACCGCGCTAACATATCGTCGCGCAGTAAAAACAGGTTGCTACAGTAATGGTGGTGACAGCCCACATCGTCGCCGTTCACAGGCTGTTAAATCGTATTCGTCAGGTGGCGCCCATATGTACCCCATCTAATTCATCGTTCCTTGGGTCAACTAACCGTGACCTCCAAATTGCAAATCCAACGCGATAACCACTAGAAAACTGTCCTTGATTGTAAGATGAAGCTCCCACCGACTGCATTTCGAATCGAGTCCGTAACCCAACCTTGACCTCTGACCTTGACCTTCAATACCTTCATTACCTGGAGAGCTATCGTCACGACCCATACACATGCAAATAGTCAAGGTCAAAGGTCACTCGGTTCAAAAGTCAAGAGTGGAAACAGACGGACGGAAGCAATTGCATTGCCTCCCGCGGTCTCTAATCACAACACCGGGCCAGCACACAGACAAAGGCTCGTCGGTGAAGAGGGAAATGAGGTGGGACAGACCTGTCCAGGGAATCTGAGGCAGGTGGTAATGCCGGAGATGGCTGCGGAGACGAGGTGGTTGAGGTCGCCGTAGGTGGGCGTGGTCAGCTTGAGCGTGCGGAAGCAGATGTCGTAGAGTGCCTCGTTGTCGATACAGAACGACTGGTCCGTGTTCTCGACCAGCTGGTGAACCGACAGTGTCGCGTTGTACGGCTCCACTACCACGTCCGACACCTGCACAACCACCACCAACACGCACGCTGGCCGCGTCACGAAACGTACCTCGCACGATATGCCGCCGCTGATGGCATATGGATGCGGGCATAGCCTATTGTGCTGCCCCCTATTGAATGCGTTTGAAACGGCGACGCGCACATATCCCCGTGTAGCGTGCGGGACAAAAATAGAAAACGGGACAGACAGACAGACCGACGGATGGATCACAGTATTGGCTTATGCCTCCGTCCCTACCGTACGGCGGGAAGCATAATAATGCAAGACAAAAACATAGAAATCAAGTTGGCGGTTTGGCATTGCGGAAGCGTCATTTACCACATGAACGAAGTTAATCTACGTTAAGCCCGGTTAGTACTGGGATGGGTGACCATCTTCGGGCGGGTATACCATCTCGGTATGTAACCAAGCCAACTAGGTCAACTCAGCCTTGCATCCCTCTGTGGTCGCTGAATCGAGTAGGCCTATCAGCTTCAATTGGCAGGGAATGACACCTCTGTTGGGCGGCAGCTAACACCGTGTGATAATACCATTGGGCATATGAGTTCCCGTACCATTGAGGTTAGTTGCAAACAGCTATACGTGTTTACCTTTTTTAGCCCACCTGGCAGGCTTGTTTACAAATTTTCTAAATACTCCACTATAGTTACACTGCCCTACTGCTAGTCATAGTGAAGTGTACGTGGAAAACTCATCACTTTGATTTAAGCCCATTTGTGACACGTGGCCAACTGAATATTCGATCTACGGTTACCTTCCCAGTCACGCAGCGTTGTTATCCAGTGAACAGTGCCTGTTGTCGGGGACACAATGGTGTGAACAACTTGCCCAGAATTGCAGGTCAGACTGAGAGTCAAAGCTTGATCACAAGTCCAACTACCAAACTGCTGCAAGCATCACCATCGCTAATGTGCAGAAATGGTAAGGCCTCAAGGCCACACTTGCCTCACCAAATCCAAAACTTTGGCCCTCATAACACTGGCCCTAAACTTGGCCTTCAAAAAATGACCTCAAGGCCAATATTTTGGGCCTCTACCTTAGCCCTGAAAGCTAAAACTCCGGCCTCAGCCTCACCTTGAGAGTATGGATTTGGCCTTGATCTCTGCCTAGAGGGTCTGGCCTTGGCCGATGCCTCGAGGGTTTGGGGCCCGGTTGTGGTGCGGTGCGGTACCTTTGGCGAGGGTACAATGGAGAAAGTGAGCATGACGCGGTCGGGGTACTCCTCGCGGATCTTGCTGATGAGCAGTGTGCCCATGCCGGCGCCGGTGCCGCCACCTAACGAGTGCGTCAGCTGGAATCCCTGCAGACAGTCGCAACTCTCCGACTCCTTGCGGACCACGTCGAGCACCGAGTCGATGAGCTCGGCGCCCTCCGTGTAGTGACCCTTGGCCCAGTTGTTGCCGGCACCGCTCTGACCTGCATCATAACACCACAAACAGACGATCGATCAACGCAGATGGACTATGAAACTAAGCAGTCCTATCGACATGACGGTGGCCAGCAAGATGGGCGCAAACCTTGTCTTAAACCTTGCCATTAATATTTGGCAAATAAATTTTTCTTTCTCTCTCTCTCTCTCATTACAAAAATGGAAAAAAATGTAACCATGCAGGCTTCAAATTTAGTACACTGAGACCTATAAATCAAATCACTATTAACGAATGGACAATAAATTCAAGTAATAAATATATATGAATAAAAATGACAATATGATAGAAATTAAGTCAGTTTTCCCCTATCCAGATCCACAGTTGTCCATCTACCGACTACAAGTATCTTCAATACAGCTGTACTGTGAACTGTGTACCTTAAGTGTTATTATTACTGCTAATGCCATCTCTGTGAAGCAAAATCTTACCAAATACAAAGTTATCTGGACGGAAAATCTGGCCGAACGGCCCAGCTCTTACAGAGTCCATCGTTCCTGGCTCAAGATCCACAAGAACTGCCCTCGGCACATACTTACCACCTACACACAGCAGCCAAAGTAGCAGTAATCTATAAACAGCAGGAAAAGTTGCGTTAGAAAATTATTGGGCAATTTGACTGCATACTTGGCTACAAAACTGTATTGATAATCTTTATTCACCATACAATGGTAGCAAACGAGAAAAAGAGAAAAAAAACCTTAACTATTAATTCTGAGGTTACTATCAGCCTGTTCACAACTAAAGCCAAAAATGCAACGAATTACTTCAATTAAGAGACAATGTTTTACTGAGAATTCCATATTTTCACCATATTTCCACCAGTTTTTTGTAGCTGCCTATTTTCCACCCACACTTGTTCTCCAGTATCACCCTATGGAAATCTTTGTTATTACTGGACTGATTTCTACCAGCTAAATGCCATACTTGCCACCATGCGCTCACACAACATCTAAAAACACCTTAGATGCTGACCACTCCAGCGTTACATTAACATATAATTAAGCAAATAACAAAACTAACAAACATGAAGCCCAGAGTCCACTTCAGCAAATTTAGACAGTAAAAATTCCCGATAAAAACACAAGTATAGTTTACCTGTAGCTTCATTAAAGTAGACGTTAATGCGTTCCAGCTGAAGGTCTGAATCACCGTGATATGTGCCTGTTGGGTCAATGCCGTGCTCGTCCGAAATCACTTCCCAGAACTAAGCATACGAACAGGTCAATGATATATACTCACACGGATGAACGTTGGTTAATTTTAAGGCAAATAAAAAACTGTATAACTAGAAATGTGTGGCGAAGCCGAGCATTTAGCCCGCTCGGCGCCAGTGTCCCCCTAGCAAGTAGTAGCGAAATATAACTGTGCTTCCACCTGGCAAACGTAGATATACTTACCC
>Ga0209366_1000284_pt1 | contig 11635 bp, 9 predicted proteins | sample WorMetmaBAHAMAS2_FD_187391 | JGI IMG/M metagenome (GOLD analysis project Ga0209366, IMG submission 187391) | Marine gutless worms symbiont microbial communities from Max Planck institute for Marine Microbiology, Germany - Inanidrilus... | ecosystem: Host-associated > Annelida > Digestive system >...
CACTGTAAAAAGGAAAACCGGTTTAAACGTTTCATTAGAATTCGCGATTTTGCAACACTTTTTGTTACATGTACCGCAAGACATGTAACACAGCAAAACGTTTATAATGACTCATGTGTTGTTCGCAACGATTTCAGGTAACACGTGTATTATATAAAATGTTTCAAATGCGAAAGAAAAACCGTTTTAAACGTTTGATTATACACGTGTTACACAAAACGTTTACAAACTGTATTTTATGAAACGTTTTCAAATATATGTCAAATAATTTAAATTCTCATGAATGGTTTGCAAACCTTAAAACCTCGCATGTAACAAAGTATTCGTGTCAAATGTCTCGTAATACAGGCACACTTAATATCAGGTATAAAACTATTAACACTACCAAAACTACTGCCACTCGTACTACTACCATACTACTACTATACAATGTGTCTCAAAAAGTTCCCACCTTTAAACTGTCTGTAACTTTGTCAAATCTTAACCGATTTGCAGAAGTTTTGCACTGCTAGAAGACGTATGAAATTTGCTACAATAACTACCATGCGACATTAGCCACCTCACCTGCAACTTTTTCAACAGCTTATTAACACCACACTTTGTCCAGCTTTTCTCAGGAAATTAGTCTGTCAACATCTTTGCTATGTGCCCCTTCAAATGCAAACTTTTTATCAAAATCTTGTCCTAGTTGGTGAATATCTTGTTGATTGTTGAGGAACACTACAGTGACACATTTCCGATGCCATAAAATTGATAGCAAAAGTTAATAATGACAGAATTTTTATTTGCAATTAGTATGGGGAAAGACTCGCTATTTTTGACAAGAAAATATAAAAAATATGTCAATAAATAATAACAAAGTTAGAGATGATTTAAAAATGCATTTTTTTGCATTTTCGTCCACATCTGCATAAAAATTCAACTTCTAATTTCCCAAGGTAGTGTAGCAACAAGCCTAAGGTGAAGTGTGTAGTGTCCTATGCGTTTTGTGGCAAATTTCTATTAGCTGTCCAGCAGTGCAAAAGTTTTGAAAATCGGATAACACTTGACAAAATTACAGACAGTGTTTAAAGGTCACAACTTTTTTCTTAGACACTGTGTATATACTACTACTGTAGCAACAACAACTATAAGTATACAACTAGGACTACTACAACTGCAATAACCACTACTGGGTAGTTAACATTTAGCAGGAGTGTGAGTGAGTACTTTCTTAACGGCACGTCAGCATACTGTAGGCTATTCAGTGCCGTAATGAGGGAGTAAGTGGGTAAAAATAAAATCAAATGATAACTAACCACACAAAAAATTGAAGTGTAAACCAAGGCTACAAAGCTAATATAAAACTGGATTAACAAACATTACACTTGGTGATAAAAGTAAGCTGCTTTAATAAACTTAATAATAGCACAATTGTCATCTTGACATAGCTGTGCAACAGAAGAGACTGTAACATATCATTACGACAACCCACAAGCAGTCACATTCATTGACAGAGGACGTCCACAGGATTCACAAGTGGGTGGATCATCGCCACACGATATGTGCGAGTGAGTCGAGAACGACCAATGCGCAGTCTGTTGATAAGTACATACGTAACGAGACATGTTCTTGCCACAGTAGGTCTACGCAATGCCAACTGTGGGGTAAATAGTATGAAGTTTATTACTCTCGAAGCAGTCACATACATATCCTGCTATTCGTTCAGGCAGAACTTCGAGTGAAAAGTTCACCTGCTAGAAGCCTCATATTTGTAACGGGCAAAGAATTAACTGATTTCAAGGTTTAGCAGGAAATACTTTCAATTGAAGTACGCAGCTTTGTAAAAGCTGACGACTGCATTGCAATGGGAAAGTCATCACTGGTATCCAAACGGAGGCAAAACACCTGCAAAATTCCCAGAAACTGTGCAAACTGAACTGGGTAGTTAAGGTTCAGCAGGAAATATGTAGCAAACAGAACAAGAATGGCTTCCTCTATGCTGCTTGTCTGACACAAAGTTATGGCATCTCCAACAGCGAAAACTGTCTCGATGGCATCATCTTCATTTAACTGCAAAACAAGCCGTGGTTCCATGCCCGATCTTGTCTTGAGGCTGGCATTAATCTGTGCACGGCTTTCCTGCAAAAACATTCAACCCAAAACAACATGAACATTTTAAAATGACCATTGACTGACCACGGTTCATCATCCCAAAGCATGTCTGATATTTGAATGTATGAGCTTAATTTTGTAATTTTAACTACCGTATTTCCTCTAATAGAAGCCCCCGGCTTGTATTAAAACAATGCTGTCAGAACCCCCGGCTTCTATTAGAGACCCGGCTTGTATTTGAGACCCGGCTTCTATTAAAACCAGCCGATTCACCCATGAACATGTATTTAAAACATCGAGATTAAAGATCAAGATTGTATTTAATTTTACAGCAAGGCGAATTAATTTATAACACAAATACACAACAGGACCCCTATAAAAGTCAGTCACGGCCTTAGCGCGATGCTCCACGGTCCTATGTAGGCCTACCGCCAGCTCTATGGTATTTTCCGTTAAACCCCGGCTTGTATTGGAGACCCGGCTTGTATTAAAACAATGCTGTCAGAACCCCCGGCTTTTGTTAGAGACCCGGCTTCTATTAGAGGAAATACGGTATATTATTCTGTATTTGTTTGTTTTGCCTTCAGTGCTTTGACACTGTTGGTTGGGCGTCAGGAAGATCATCCGGCCTGTAAATAAATTTCACGGAACATAAACCATTTTGGCCACAGAGTGGCCCAGAAATTCTTGATGAAGTCGAATACATCCATTTTTTACCATTTTGCGCATTCACTTTCCGTTCAAGTTTTGTGTTCTTCTGTACTGGCAGCATTACTGCATGGCACTCGAGCAGAGGGCGTCAACCGAACTTTGCCCCGCCCCCGGTATTAGTTCAACAGATGGCGCCACCTATATTGGGTCGGGCGGCATTATGTAGGGCTTTGCCCCACTTTCTAGTTAAAATTGAATACTTCAGTACTCCCGAGGCCATGAGTGTAGTTGATTAGATGACAGAAAGGACTATAGAACCACGAAACATCTGGTTTAATATCCAATGTGTTGCCTTTGGGAACATTCTGGGGAATCTGCCTTTCCCAGGATAAGCACGGAAAATTGGCTGGGTGAACAAAACAGACAGTGTGCTTTACTTTTCAACAGTAAGTACCATAAAACGGTAACAGAAACACATACCCACTCAACAAGATGTAACATAGAACTGAACTTCTGTCCTTTTGATAGCTGCTTCCCTCTACCTTTAATCTTATTCACGCGTACCTCAGCAAATTTCAACAGTGAAACTACGCATGCATCACACGAAGTATCAAAATCATCTTCCAGTTTGACTTCTGACAGGACTGCCAGACGTCGCAAAAACATGCGAAAGTTGACTGTACAAAATACCAGAACAAATTTGTCAGTTAAGTATCACAGGTTTCACACAGATGTTAATGGGCAACTACATACACATTTTAAACTAGAAAAAGTACTCTCTCTGAGAGACTACATATACCGCGAAAGCAGCTGCCGGAAATTTCGCCGCCGGAGAGTCCGTTTCAGTAAGGGGCAAAATTTCACGGGGGCGATTGCATTTCATGATACCGGTCGTAGCAGCAGCCATGCCCTCCAGGTGCCAGTCGACGATCGATAACTGGCCAGCGCAAGCAGTAGACCACGCCCACCTCGGCTCGTTGCTGCTGGATTATTGACAAGTACGTGTACGTTGTATGGAATTTTTTGTATGGACTTTCGGACTTTTTCCGACAATAACTCCGGGACCCCGCTAACGATCGTAACCAAATTTGAACTTGTATGTCCTTGTGCCCACGGAAACATCGTCGGAAAATTTCATTGAAATCTGTCAACGATTTTTTAGTTATCGTGGAGACAGACAAACAAATAAACCAACAGACGAAAATCCGATGAATACATAATACTCGCTTTCGCGGGTATAATGACACTGCACATTATTTTTTATCACGGATGTCATGCATCATTGGTGCCTAAGGCCGTATTCGATTTGCCCAAATCTAGATTCAGTTCATAATAATTTCAAATATGAATTAACTGGCAAATTGAATGGTCTGGATTCGTGGGTGTTGTTGGAAGTGACGTCACTGTTATTTCCATTGCAATAAAGTATTTCTGTAACATACATTTTGGTAGAGTCAGGAGTACAACTTTGGTTAATTGTTTTCTTTATTACAACAGCAGACTTTTGCTTTGCATTACTCTCCTATTTACCGATAATGATGAACCAAAAAATTTAGCAAACGTAAAGGAAATGATAACAGTCACGTGACGGTTTTGCTGACAAAACAATCTCCCGATAAAGTTTGAGCTGTTTCATGAAAATTGTTTCAGATATAACAAATCGAATGCATGAAACCCAAATTGAACATGACCTAAGACAACAAATTACATTCAGTTCTTGCCAGTGTAACTTTTCTCTTGTGGTCACTCTGCACTTAATGCATGACTAGAATTAAATACACTTTGCTTACAATCTTATCACCTGAAATGAGGTCAAGACTACACATAAGTTGACTAAAACAATGCCACTCAAGTCATTAGCAGAAACTTGCAAACAGAAGCAGGCATGTAAATAGAATCTTACACACGTCGTACTACACGTTTTTGCACCATTTGCAACAAACACTCAGCAGGATGCACTACTGATGCAACAGTGTCAAGGTACCGAAAACATATTTCTGCACTAGTGATATTATATGGAAAAATATCACTTCAATAAAAAATAACAAGCGCGAAATCACAATAGCCTGTGGCACACAACCTCTGCCGCCTCACCAAATTTCATTTGGATCGGAGAAACTTTGTGTGGACGTACGGACGGACGTAGGCCTGCCAAACTTCAAAGTCACGTGACCGGTCACTGGAGAGGAAATTCAAAAAATCCGGCCCGGCCAAATTTAGACACTGTCCCCTAGTATCAGAATCCGTAATTAAACTTGAGATCGGTTGAGAAATGGCGGAGAAGATAGAGTCTGAATATGGCACTTTTCGCAACTTTGAAGGCCACTTGACCTTGACCTTGGAGAAAGGTCAACGTCATATCGTTGTGCACCACTCGTCGACTACTACCCACATACCAAATTTCATTCGGATCGGACAAAGCAATCCCATAATACAGACCGACCGACCGAGTGAGTTATAGAGCCTGTGTGCCACAGGCTAATAAAAATTGAATAAATGCTAAACTCTAACCAGAGAAGTTGTTGACAGTTTCCACTCCTCTAAGCAATCGCAATTCCTCCAGCAAAAGCTCAGTATTCTTGAAGCATGGAAAATCATCAATTATACGTGCTAGGCGAAGCTCTGTAGATGGCTTACTGTTGATCCATGCTCTCCTGTTAACATGTGTCTTAAAAATCAATGCCTTCATCTGCGGAATATCTGGTGATGTCTTGCCTGCTTGTTTCTTCAGCTCAGCAACATGACGCTTGTATTCCTCTTCATCGATCTCCACAGGAATTAATACAGGTGTCACCACTGTCCTCAGTCTTTTGGCACTGTGGGGCAGTGTACTGATACTGGCTGCAGATTTATCGCTGCCAGTCAGCTTTCTCTTTATCCTGCTTCTAGCATTCCTGAGAGCAGAGGATAGTTTCTGATTAAAAAAAGTCCATGTGTTCTGGTATCCTGACTTCACAGCCAACACTGGATATTTCTCCAGCATCGTTTTTCCAATGTTTGAGAGTGAAGCTTTTGCACCAATTAATGACTGTGGACATACATTGGAATAAAATGTGCTGCATTCTCGAATAATTTCACCATACAGTTCAAGAACCTTCACTTTATTGCCTTCGGCCAACACATTTGCAACAGCTCGTGAAAATGAAGGCAGTGGTGCAGGATAGAGCACAATAGGTAGCTCATCATCATCGCAAGTATTCAATGACTGAGGCTGTGGAAGTGAATCAATTTTCTCATCTGCTGTTGCTTTGGATTCGCAATTCATAGAGCTTCCAGGCAGACAAGAACCATCTGGAGCTAATGTAATGTCAACTGATTCTTGCTGAACTGCATTGGTTTCAGCTGTAACATCTAACTCCGGAATCTGGACATTAACCACACCGTGACAAAGTTGCAGTTAACAAAATAACGCTAAGGAAATGTGTCAATATCTGATAAACAAACAGAAGAAACATAGTATGTATCTGAAGTGTCTCCATTAACAGTTATAACAGGCCACGGTATTCGTAACTGATCTTGATCGACAAATGCCACATCAGATGTTTTAGAAATACAGTATGCATTTACATGAACATCAAAGTGTGAAATATGACAACGACAGCAAAGAAAATATACTTTGTTTAGGACGCAAATTATGTCAACAATAACAGCAAACTGAATTCCTTGATGTTCACTTGCATCACTAACAATAATGATATGACCAGTCATGTAGAAAATGTCATTCAGTACTGCTTTTTTAGCCACTGTGATTTCTGTAGCAACAGGCACTGTCAACAGTTCAGTTACAATAGCTGCAAAAGGGTAGTCCTCCAACAGAACCTGACTTCCACCGCTGAAAACAGCAGGACTTCGTAAATACATAGCATTGGTTCTACCATTACTGTCATGCTGAGCACAGCACATCCATAACTGGTGATCATTTGCAACAGTAAAAGGGACATTTTTGGTATTTTTCAGCTTTTTGCGCTTAAAAAATCCATTCTTCGCCTCCATCCGCATACACCACTGATTTCTGAGTGGTCCAAAATTTTCCATCTGTGACGGTAAATGTGTCAGATAATGTACTTTAGGTGTAAAAGGCCTTCCTGGGTATGCTGTACTGTACATATTGCAATAATTTGTAACCAACACAAGTAAACTCTGAACTGATGCACTTGTGGCTACTGGTGACGTGCACAGCTGCTGAATCATTACCAGTCTCACAAAATTCTTCCACCGTTCATCATCGCATGGCACTTTAAACCCAACAGCAAGTGGTAGCAAATGTGCAAAATACAACATGTGATGTGCTGTAAAATTCAATCTGTCATCATGTGACTGCAATCGACTTGCGTCCAACTTATGTGGTCTGCAATTAGCTCTCAGCTGCTGAGCAATATCACTAACAGCAACATGAACAAACTCAAATGTACAGAATTTTTGCTGAATAATGTAATTCAGTAAATATTTAACTTCAGCCATTGTGATGCCTTCAAACAGGACATGCATGGGATCATGTATTAAACATTTAGTAACTAAAAACTCTGGAACTTTCAGCAGAATACTACGACTATTTATGCCATATTCTTTCGACCAGTACTGTCGAGCATCAGCTGTCATAGCCATTTCTAGTTCATCACAGTGATCTATGTGCTCCTGTTCATCTCTAAGTAAACGATCATCCTCAGCAAATACAGTACTCAAATCACTGGACGTAATGTTGCACGTTCTACAAACTTTATTTGCGAATCCTACACCTTCCTTAAATCCACCCAGCACATTTGAGGCTACTGTATCACCAGTAAAAGCAACTAGGCCACCTTTGTGGTTCTGCACTTCACCAGATTTGTATGTCACATCAACTCCAATGCCATGCAGTACTGCAAGTTCCTGAATAAAGTCATGCAGTAACAACTCCAAACCAAATTCTTTACAATCCTGTGTTTTAGCAACAGCAATAAGCTGAATGCATGACAACTTTGACCTCCATTTTGGTGGTATATTAAGAAGAGTAAAGAAAAATAGTGTAAGCTTATGTTTCTTTGTACTTGTGCCAATAGGATTAACAACTTCAATATCATCTGAATATCCCAAAATACGTAATGATTTCCAATGTTTAAACAGGGAACTGTTTTTACACCAGTTGCCGTCATCATAATCGAACATAGATGTCTCATCCCCATGGAATGAAACATCTGGTGAAGTAAGACAATCCTGAATTTCTGGCATTGCTAGTAGCCTGTGCAGGTTATCAAGAAAAAGGACAAAGTAACCAACACTCTGCTTGAGCTGTGTTGACTTGCGTGCACCTGTGACACACACTCGCTCACCCATTTTAACTTTTACCGGTTCAAGTAATAAAAATGCTTCCTTGAGAAATTTCTGCAACTTCCATTTTGTTCCCACAGATGCAAATGCGTCAGTTTGGTAATGAGGCAGTTGATGCTCAATATCAGGTATACTACTGCACAATTTTAATATCAGTTCTTCTTTGTAAATATTTAGATGTGTTTGAATTAGTCTATTTGTCCCCAACAGAACATCATTTATAGCACTTTGTGACAATCCATGAAAACTCTGTAAATTTAAAATAAAGCCCACAGCATCAGCTTTTGCTTGGACTTCATGCTGTCTCAAAAGTAGTGTGTGATCAACAACTTCATTTCCATAATTCTCTGTGACATCTAAGTCCATAGGCTCCAAAAGCTGGCTAACTGGAATAGCTGAATTATCAGTTGAATGTTTACGAAAAATATGGCTTCTATATGACGCATACTTTTTCCAACTTTTCCCACATGACTTACAGTAAACTGCAAACCGAGGATGCGACTGATGAGCATTCAGTACATGTTTTTCTAGAGCATCTTCAGTCAACACAGACATTAAGCAATAGGCACACGTGAGACTAGCTGACATGTTTCAAAGTGCTATTCTTTGCTTACCAGATTTCTGTATGCACGCAAAAACTTGTGCTTCAGTCCAATCTCTGGGATAAGTGACTCAATTTCCTTACAACTGAGAGCTGGCAAAACCTCAGCATCAATAAAGTTTGCTGTAACAAAAACACAAATATCACAGTTTCATGACAACTGATTGACAAGTTGAGTTTTGAATCCCAGTCAACACAAAATATGCCATTTCGGAGATGCTCTTCCCAGCCAGTCTATTGGCTAGTACTGACGAGGACATTAAAATTCAACTATCTAACTAGCAGTGATGGGTAACATACTAAGTATTTAAGGTACAAATATAAATACTTGCTGGAAAAAGTATTTAAAATACTTAAATATGTGGAGTTAATAAATGTTCAAAATGTGCATACCAGTTCCGTTTTGTCTTCACATTTTTTTCATTTCAGCTATATATTCACTTACGGATGGTACACATTTCTCATGTTATAAAAGTCAGTAACACAAAATTAAATACAGGCAATCCTTCTATATCAAAGAAAAAGAATTGCATTTATTTTACTACATACTTAACATTCACTGCATTGTTAAATGACTTTCATGTCCAACATTCACTAACAGAAAACTGAAGGAGTTCCAGTGAGCTGAACCGGTATGGGCTGGTTTTGAACTGCTCAAAACAAGTTAAACTGGTGCACAATGGTAGTCCAAGAATGAACGAAGATTAAAATTTTACTCATGTTGTAAAAAATAGCCCAAACAAAATTGCCCAAATAAGAGGATTCAACAAACTGATTTATAAAAATATTTTCAAAAAGTATTTTGACCTTTGGAAATATAAAATACTAAATACACAAAAATTTAAACACAAATAATAGTATTAACTTTAACCATTATTAAAAAATTAAATACTAAGTAAATATAAAGTATTTTAAGTAGTATTTTAAGTACCTGTGTTTTCAATACTCCCATCACTGCTAACTAACTGACTTTGGCATACATCTAGGTACAGTGTCATCAAAGTCCATGAACCCCTCGCTCAATTGTCGCCAGTCCTCATCATATGGACACAATTCTAATTCACTCGTCCCCAATACCGACCATGCTAAAGGTGTATTTGTTCGGAGCAACATTTCAATAGGTAGATACCCTTCCTAAACCCAACTAGGGAATGCAACCTGGGTACCCGGTTACACGAAAACCCGGGTAACCCGCCCGTTTACAAACCCGTAAACAATGTCATATCTCACAGAGCTCAGGTCGTGTTGTTTTAACTTACTTCCATGATTCATCTAACCGCTGGCGCCACGTACCTTATAGTCTACGACTCACGAGTCTGCCTCTGACAAGTCACCACTAACTGTAAGCCTACTGTATACCGGCCGCCCGCCGGACTAACATACGGTAATCAAACCCAAGTACTCGGGTACCCGGGTTTGGAGGCCGTCAAACCTGTAAACCCAGATTTGAAAAATACACCTCGGGTTTGCATTCCCTAACCCCTATCCTCCCTATTTTTTCCCAGCTTAGGACCAGCATGACAACAGTTGAAGGACAGTAAGCCATTTAACAGAACCCATGGCTAGGTTACAGTACCAATGTCTGAGTATCAGAATGCACTCACCAGTAAATCTCTCTACCAGAGCATCTAAGCCGTTTCTTGTTAGCCACGCAGTAACATCAACAGTACTTAAATCATCAGCCATTTGCCAATAACTGCAACACAGACACTGAACAAGCAGTTATTCAAATAACTGAAATAATCAACTATTGTCATTTCCAAGCAATGAATGAATCATAGATATTTCCACCACCACATATCTTGGCTTCAGACGTTTAGGCTAAGATTCTAAGAAAGCAGACGTTATGGCTAATATCCGGGAAATGCATAAATGTTCCATGTAAAAGTAGTAAAGGGGTGTATATCTCAACACATTATATGGTTCCAATCTGTGACAAGACACAAGTTTGACATACATAGGCCTATACTTGGCATAGCCATCTAGCTCTGGTCTGAAAAGATAAGGTTTTCATCAAAGATAAAGCGAAGGTTCAGAGCACAGTTGGTAGTGTTGAGGAGAAATTGTGTATTTTAGCAAGTTGTTGTATGAGTCTGATAAGGAGAAATTCTGTATTAGAGGAGTTGAGAATAAGAAGATTTGCAGTCATCCCAACAGAGATCTGTTGAAGGGCATTTTGAAGGTGGGTAATCATAATCTTTATTCACCAGCATAAAATGAACAGGTAGTAGCAAAACAAACAGAAAAAAAAACAATCTTAACTAACTTAACTAAATAAAATACTTGAGTGAAAATCGGGCGGTGAAATGAAAAGAGTTAATTGTCGTCAGCATAAAGGTAGTGATTGAGGGAAAGGGAGGAGATGAGAGTACTGAGAGAAGTGGTATACATAACAAAGAGTAAAGGACCGAGAAGATTCTATGGTGTTCCACAAGGGGGATGCATACACAGAAGACAGACTGTCATCACATTTGACGCGGAATGAGCGGGATGAAAGGTATGACCCCTTAAACCAGTTGAGGAAAGAGCCAGGTAGGTGTGGAGATGGTGTGGCAGGATTGCTGGCAAGAGTTGGACGATGTTTGGCTATTTTGTTTGTGAAGAAAGAGGCAAAACTGTCTGCAAGTGAGATGCCAGAGTGAAGGAAGGTAAGCTAAATACAGACTAATGATTACACTGTCTGCTACGTACTCTACATCATGATCAGCAGATCAGCCAAGTAAGAGATTTTTTTTAAATTAAACTGCTAGGCATAACAGATCAGACCCGTAGATTTTAATGTGATATAGATCGGGGGGTGGGTAATCTGTGAACCGGTATTCAGCGAACCACCTGCAAACTTTGAATGTGATTGGTAAAAAATCTGTGACATCATCAGGGCGGTTCGCACTTCGCAGTTTATCGTCCTGCACTGTCGGACTTCGCAGTTTGCACGCTAGCTCTCCTAACAGTCAAACACGGTAGTTAATGCTCAATTAACCT
>Ga0209366_1000286_pt1 | contig 11569 bp, 7 predicted proteins | sample WorMetmaBAHAMAS2_FD_187391 | JGI IMG/M metagenome (GOLD analysis project Ga0209366, IMG submission 187391) | Marine gutless worms symbiont microbial communities from Max Planck institute for Marine Microbiology, Germany - Inanidrilus... | ecosystem: Host-associated > Annelida > Digestive system >...
AGTGAGCTCATAGTAAAAAAAGAAAGAAAAAAAGAAGCATAAATTAACGCAAGCAAAATATATTGCCCTTCCGGCAAGTTTGCCGCGGGCTAAATGAGGTGGTTTGCTGACTGACTGCCTGCACATCCAACTAGTAACCGTGTCCAACGTCGAGTAACTGTTGATATGCTGAATTCCATTTATTGATAAGCCAATCAGCCACCAGTTAAGGTTAATAAATGTAAGTGGTTATGGCATAAGGTGCATTTCTTCACAGTGTTGGTGGTCTGTGAGTGTGTACGTAGTAATAGTCTGAAACATCTTTGTGGGTGTCTGCATTGCGTTTGACTATTCACTGGTTTGCTATTTAAGTGGCTGCTGCAGTCAGGTTGCTGTATTTATGTGGAATGATTAGGAACTGACAGGGTTCCCACTCACCTCGAAAATACGGAAAACTCTTGGAAATATGCCAGTCTGGAAAACTCCTGGAATTTTATGTTAGACCTGGAAATTTTGGTGCAGTAAGTCAATTTATGCTGGTTTTGACACTGTAACAGCTGTATCGCGTACAAGTTAATTCGCGTTACAAAGGAATGAATGGTGAACGTCAGTGATGAATGTCTCGTACTTTATAGATTTTGGCTGCGAACTATGACCGAAAGCACCTTTTTTCTGTCCAAAAGAGTGGGTACCCTGACTGAGAAATGTGCTTGCCCCACGGGTGTGCACACCGACAGGACATACAACTGTCGATGTCCTTGCCTCTGTTTATTCGCATTACAGATATGATATCTACAGTTAGTTGACAATAAGTCATTGGGTATTAAAAGGGTATTATTGATCGGTAAACAAGGCCTAGTGAGCGATTTTCCTTGGTTCATTAGTGCTTTGAGTTCAGTTTGGTGCCTTGATGCTGTTGTTGGAACACAGACAGCAAGCAGCCAGAATCTGTGTATGGCTCCTGTCATCTGTGAAGCTTCTCTTTTAGGGAATGTGACCTCATCAAAACATGGCATAGCTCTAGAAAAGAAGGTTGTAAATTAAACAAAAACTGAAACAAGCAATAGTTGGTGACAGCAGCTGCCGCCAGAAGCAATGTACACCCAACAGTGGCTGCAAATGTAAAGCATATTGCTAGTCTGCATGTGTAACAATTGTGCTGTGGTCACATAGCTACTAACAGTTTAAGCAGCTGCTCAGAACATTAGATATTTTCTGTTTGGTACTATGGCAAATTGTAGCTATTTGTTTATTTGCACTCGAGACATATATTCTTGCACTGAGCAGCATATGTCATGACATCTGTAGTATGCAGAGTCTTAAGATGAGAGGAAGATGGAAGTGGATGGCACATGCTGTGTTGCTGCCAGCATCATCAACTGTATTGTCTAGCGGACATGTGACACGGGCCAGCATAACTGATGCGTCCGTCGAGTGCTGAATATTGCTATATCAGTAACTGGAGACATGATGTTGTTTATCGCTTAGATGCACATTGTACAGTAACTTCTCACATCATACACTGGTGTAGATAACATGACATAGCAGTTGTGCTGATAGTATTTGGACCAACCAGTTTTTTTGTCTCTGAAACCGTCTATCTGTATGTGACCAGGTGCATTTTGTTGACTATGGAAGTGAGAGAATCGTAGACGTTGATCGCCTGCTTGTGCTGTCACCTCAGTTCTGTAGCCTAAATCGCCAGGGCGTCCGGTGTCGCGTGGCGACAGCTGCTGAGGCTGGCTCTACTGCCGCGATACCTGCTAGCCTGCTGAGTCGGGCGTCACTGGAAGAGCTGGTGTTGAACAAGATGGTAGTCATCAAAGTGTTGTTGATGACAGATGAAGACACGTGTCGTGTGATGCTGCCGCACTGTGCACACAATGACCAGCTGATTCCAGCGCTTGTCAGGTCTTTGTCATGTCTTGTGATGAAATTTTATTGTTGTTTTTTTGTTATCACATCGTATGTCAGCATATTCATTAGTTGTGGCTGTTGTAGTCATCGATTGTTGACTGATCAGCGCGAGATTTAATATATACATCTCGCGCTTATGCCATGATGCCAGTCCGTCTGTCTGTCTGTGACGGAAGTGCATTGGCGCATTATAGCTAATTTAGGTTTCAAAATCCGATCCCACTTTATCGCGCATTTCAGCCGCCGTGCTGCTTGCAGCACGGCCGCCTTGCTGCTAGCAGGTGCCGTGCTGCTTGTGGGCGAATCATCTCGCGCCATGCTAGCCAGTGCTAGACTCTCTTGTTTTTATACATGTGCAGCGGCGGACAGGTCTGTGAATTGATAGCATTGCTGGCAGTGTTTTGTTGTTCTTGTCAACATGTTAAAACTAGCTTGCATACTTAACGTCAGTAGACATTCAAGTTGTTGAGGAGACACAGATTCTTTGCTGAACACATTTAGCTGTGTGCAGGCACGCTTTGAGAGGTGTCATCCCTGTGTATATCCTGTTTGCATGTTTTAGAAGGAAGTAAGGTGGGCTTAGTTTGCATTGTGGCAGCAAAGTCACAGAATAATTTGTAAGCCCTGTATGTTGACTCGTGTGATAGAAATTGAGAGAAAGTAATGTATGCTGTGATTTCTGTCATGTGGTTGCTAGGTATGTATCGTCGGTGGTTGAGGCACCATTGCTGCCGATGAGTGCAGTGCGCAGGCCGTCGTTGGCGTGTCGTCAGCTCGTTGTTGACACTAACATGTCTAATGACACCACACAGCCACAGTCTTCACCGCTGCTGCGCTCACTGTCAGCGCGTGACGGCCAGTATCAGTCTCCACCCCAACCAGCGCTGCTAGCCGCTGCAGCACCGACACGGACCGCACCATCACCAGCTGCCAGACAGATGTCGTGCCCAGAGACATCGGCTGCTCGACAGCGGTCCGACTTCGCTGCCTGCAACCTGGTTGAGTTCAACAAGTGGACAAGCTGTGTTGTGAGTTACGTACATGACCCTGAGAACTTCTATTGCCAAGTGAGTAGTGTCGATAATGCAGATCGGCTGAATGCGCTGATGACACGCATTGACAGCTACGTCTCGTGTTTGCCTCCAGGCATCGGCAAACTGCGCACTGCGACTCTTGGACAGCCGGTGATTGCCAAGTACTCGGAGGATCGTAAATGGTACCGGGCTCGTGTCACAGGTAGGACTTATGTCTCGCTTCTTGCAGTTTTGTGTTTCTACTATGGTTTGATCGATGTTGTTCATCAGTTAATTCTCTACCACAAAACTATATGACATCTGTATCACATTAGACAAGATCATATTGACTGAGCATGTATTCATGCTGTATTGGTTACTAGTATGGTTGTCAATAAAAATTGTGTAGAATGCTAGACTTCTGTTGTCTACTGTTTCATCAAAGCCATTGATACCAGTGAGTGATGCTGTTGATCTTGGTAGAAATGATCAGTAATTCTGCCATTACAGTGTGATAACAAAGTCAGTGAAGTCGACCCATTTGAGATTGATGACATTCTGTGTGCCGCACTGGTGCGAGTCCAGAGACCTTTGCCTTTATTATCAACCGCGTAGCAGGGGAGATAATATGTTTGGTAGTGTCCGTGTGTATGTTTGTGGGCGCTCTCGTGTTTGAACCGTTTGACCTTTGACCTTGATTTTTGGCATGAGGATCGACCTTGACCTTGGCCAGTCTGGGATTGTAGGTCAAGGTCAAACAGGGTGTGTTTGTTTATGCTGTCCCATTTGAACCAGTGGTGCGGAGTAGGTCGATATTAGGACTCGGCTTGCCGAGTTCAGCCAGTGGTAATTGTGAATGTCGCGCGTAAGCGATCGATCAGTTTTAATTGACTGTACAGTTAAACATTAAAGAGGCATTAAATCAATAAAATAATTGCAAATATATATCATGTCATTATACAAAAAGTGAGTTCTGTAATATTGGTCATAACTGCTACAGTAGCTGTTGCACTAGCATTGGTGTGATGTGACGTGGTGTGTCAGCTGTGATGATATGTAACGCTGTGTCATGGTGTCTGTCAGGTGTGCTGATGTGTTGTGCTGTGCTAGGTGTGCTGAAGGCATCACGCAAGGTTGAGGTGCACTTTGTGGACTTTGGTAATCGTGAGGTGGTGGAGTGCGAGGAGCTGCGTGATATGCCTGAACTGATCCTCAGTGAGTTGCCGGTGCAGGCGATAGCGTGCAGCTTGAGTGGCATACAGCCGACTGGCACCATCTCGATGTGGTCGCCCGCTGACATCGACACCTTCTCTGACATGGTCTCAGACCAGCTGATTGATGTCTTCTTCACGCTTGAGAAGAACTCCGATGGCCACCACTTTGTCCACTTGCTTCAGGGCCAGGAGAACATCAATAGGAAGTTTCTGCGCTTGACCAACAAGCTGAGTCGCAGCTACCTGACTCCAGTAGACCGGCAAGCAGCCAGTGATGCAGCAGTGCCATCACCGGCAAACAAAAGGCAGAGTTTGGAATGCAGCAGCATGGATGAGAAGGATAGTTTTGCCTCACGAGGGTACAAGTTTGAGTTGAGAATGGTAGATGAGCAGCTGGAATGTGTGGCTGCATACGTTGTCAGTCCGGCAGACTTCTATCTACACGTGGCTAGTAACACGGACGCCCTGGATGAAATGATGGACGAACTGAATGCCGACTACGAGAATGTTGGCACGACACAGACGCTGAACGTGAGTGTTGGTCAGCCGTGCTGTGCTCTGTACAGCGTTGATGACAGGTGGTACCGTGCTAAACTGGTGAGCATGTCCGATGAGCACCGGCGAAGTCTCTCCGTCGAGTTTGTCGACTATGGTAACACAGAGTTAGTAGATGCCAGTTATGTCCATCGTCTGCGGTCACGCTACCTCACCCTTCCTGTCCAAGCTTTACATTGCCGACTATCAGAGGTCATACCAGTCACTGGGTCGGACTGGAGTGACGATGCAGCAGCCTTCTTTGAGGAACAGCTTGGCGACAGCGTGAACGCCGTTAAGATTGTGAATGTGAACGACTTCATCAATACCGTTGAAATGAACTCCATTGCTCGGAAGTTGGTTGATAGTAAATTTGCCAAGTGGAAGAACCCTGTAACCCTTGACAATCGGAGGACAGCAGAACCTGTCAGGGGTTCATGGAAACATGACGTGCGGCAGTCAGAGGTGAAGAAGTCGGGTTTGCGAGAGTTTGAATCTACCGCAGCAGTGGAGTCACCTGGTAGCTACAGTCAACTGGTGTCTGGTGGTAGTGGTAGTAGTAGCGGCTTTGCGGAGGAGACTGAGTCATGGGGTGAGACAAACGACACAGTGTCAACAACACGGCTTATGACTTCGTCAGCAGTGCAACTTAATTTCACACCAATTAACATCACCACTGACACACGACACTCCGTCGTTGTGTCATGGGTTGTGTCACCATCAGAATTCTACTGCCAGCTCATTGAAAATAGTCGTGACATTGAGAAGCTGTCGAAAGACCTGCGTGATACATATCAGACAGCGAAACAACACACAATGAGTGCTAGTGACTGTACTGTGGGCAGACCATGTGTAGCATTCTACGAGGCAGACAGATGCTGGTATCGTGGTCACATTGTCTCCTGTGATTCTGGTGGCGTGACAGTGTTCTATGTCGACTACGGCAATACCGAGGTCGTTCGCATGGAGCAGGTGAGATCGGCCACATCACAGCTGATGAAGTCTCCACCGGTCCAAGCCATCAAGTGCTGTCTGTGTGGAGCTGAGCAGCGGGCGTCTCAGTGGACCAAAGATGAGAGCAGTGCATTTGATAGGGCCGTGTCCATTCCGCGTCTGACATGTCGATTTGTTAACAAGCAAGATGACGGGGTTTACACTGTTGAACTGCAGGACCCAAGTGGACATGATTTGACGTCTCAGTTCTGTTCTGCTGCCACTGGGGAACAAGGAGTGTCATCTAAGATGACGGTGAAAACATGCCAGCAGTACCAGCATGTGTGTGGATTGAAGGAGAACGACGTGTTACAGTTGGAGGTGGTGTATGTGGCTGACGGTAGCTCTGTGTTTCACTGTCATGTTGTCGGACAGACGGCCGAGCTAGATGAGTTGATGGCTGAGCTTGGCAGTGACTGCGAGCCTCGTCCTCCCATGTCGTCTTTAGATGTCGGACAGCCGTGTGCAGCAATGTACAGCGAAGACAACACGTGGTACCGTGCCACCATTGATGGCATTCCAGCCGGTGATGCATCCAGTAGAATTGTGAAGTTTGTGGATTACGGTAACATCGAGTCGTGCAGTGTGTCGTCACTGCGTGAGTTAGACTCGCGGTTCCTCCAGGTGCCAGTCCGGCGTGTTGACTGTCGACTGCGTGGGATGACGGCCGCATCACTAGATGATGTCATTGATGACTTGCTTGCACGGCAGTTCACCGCCACCGTTATTGCGGTTGACAAGTCAAGCCACATCGTGACAGTTGAACTGAAGACTATTGACACAGAAGAACCATTTGAGACTGTTCACCAGGAGCTGTTCACACAGACTATGGTATCACTGCCAGCTGCAGAGCCACCTCACGATGAAATTGATGTTTACGTCACTCACGTTGTTTCACCGTCAGACTTATACATTCAGACCGCGTTAGTTGAGGCACAGCTGACAGAACTAGTGGACCAGTTGACGGAAGTGTACGACGCCGGAGATGCCGGTGAACTGAGCGTGTCGACTGAGTTGATGGTCGGCAGCGTGTGTTGTGCTCGTTACTCGTCCGATGAGTCGTGGTACAGGGCGGTCGTGGAAGATGTGAGAGACGATGTGGTGCACGTGAGGTTTGTTGACTACGGTAACACTGACAAGGTATCACGGGCCGATGTCAGGCGACTGACTGACAAGTTCACATCGGTGCCTGCATGTGCCTGGCATTGTCAGCTGGCAGCGGTCTCTTCCCAGTCCACCTCGTGGACTGATGCTGAATGTCAGAAGCTGGTTGAGTTAGCCAATGCTGGTGAGAAAGTATTCACGTGCACCTTTGTCTCGCGGTCGCAGTCACCTTATACTGTGACATTGAAGGACGACGGCATTGATATTGGCCAGCAGTTATTCGGCGGCTCTACATCGGAGACTGCTGATACATCTACCACTGAGCAGACTAGTGGAAGCTTCGTAGCTGGTGTTGCGAGTGAACTTGCTGTTGCTGAACCTCCATCTGATGCCACTGAAGTGTGTGTCACATGTGCCGAGTCTCCTTCAGACTTCTATGTCCAACTCACGTCAGTGGAAGACGAGTTGTCACAGTTGGCTAATGAGCTAATGGATGAATACGACAGTCTGTCGGCAAGTGACCGCCAACTGCCTGGCGTTGAGGTTGGAAGTCTCTGCTGTGCTAGGTACTCAGCCGATGCTGCTTGGTATCGTGCTGTCATCACAGAGATCGTTAGTGACAGTTCGGTTCGTGTGTTGTTTATTGATTATGGCAACACGGATGTAGCGTCCACATCCGCCGATGTGAAACTTCTCTCTCGGAAATTCAGCACCAAACCTGCATTTGTGTACCACTGTGCCATGGCGGGAGTGAGACAGCGGGCTGCTGATGACTGGACAGATGAGGTGAAGACGAGGTTTACCGAGCTGATGACAGATGAAGAGCAGGTATTCACATGTGAGTTTGTGAGCCACGACACCGACACTGGTCGACACTTGGTGTCACTCAAGTCCGCTGATGAGGTTGATGTGTGTAGCTTGGTTGATATCACACGTGACTTCGTCAGTGACTCCGAGGTCAATGCTCCACAGATTGCCTGCCATGACATCTCGCCTGGTAAACACAAGGTAGGTGAGCACCGTCCGTGTATGTGTATTTGAACAATGGCATGAAGAATTCTCACTGGAAAGAACATCCCATAATATCTTATTTTATTTCCTGTACTTATGCAAGCTCCTTTCCCACATTTCACAAAAATTGCATCCACAACATTACTATAAATCCTGCTGGCAGTTGCAGGGAAAGAGTTATAGATACACAAACAAGAGGGCCTAGCAGTGGCTAGCATAGCGCGAGGTGATCCCTTCACTCCACTCTTCCCGGCGATAATCACTCCCCTCTTCCCGGCATGCACTGCGACCACAATGCACAGTAAATGTGGATCGGAATTTGAAACCTAAATTAACTATAATGCACTTCCATCACAGACAGACAGACGGACACTGACATTGTAGCATAAGCGCGAGATGTATATATTACATCTCGCGCTAAAAATGCGCAGCTCGTAACCTTGTTACTTTGTGGACGTAACATGAATTTCAATTATGCTGCGTACTGTCCTGTATGCATGTTTTCTTGTTTGTGTTAACGTGTTAAAGCCCAAGATAAACTTGACGTTGAGACAGTTGCGCTGTGCAGCAGAGAGCAAACACTAGTAAGATGATGCTCTGCAGCGGTTGAGAGTAACAACATTTCAGCGATCCTCAGTGTCATTTCTAGGATTTTATAATTGTGGGCACCTACCTCAGAGATTGCAGCATTGTAGCTGAATGTGACTTTCGATATACACTTATACATTTTCAGTATATAGATGGGGACTACCCACAAGACCCCCTAAATGTGGCATTGGAGATGAGTATCATACATAATATGATATACAGGTGTACCGGCTTTACTGTAATTTACTAATTGTACTGTTGAGTGTGTCATGTGGGTGGTAGCAAGTGTGTCGGTTCACACCGGAGTAACAGACTGTAGTATGTGTGCATGGTGCAGGTACTGGTAACTCACGTGGTAGACGGTGCCGACGGCACACATGTGCATGTCCACCTACAGCAGAGTGATCAGCTGGTACAGTTGGAACAGATGCTGGATCGTCTTGACAACATCTATTCTGCCGCTGACGACAACGCTGCTGACAGTACAGCGACATATCATTGTGGCAGTGCTGTCGCAGTGTGTGTCGGTACAATTTGGCAGCGTGCAACAGTGCTGCGTGACACTGTCAGTGCTGACTCTACCATTGAGGTGCAGTGTGTCGACTTTGGCTCCGTACACGAAGTTGACGTCAGCAAGGTTCGACCGCTGAGTACTGAACTGATGTCTGAACCAGCATTTGCCTTTGAATGTCAGCTGTTTGGCGTCATTGCAGACACGGGTATGATGGTAGTTGTTTTACTTCTGCCATTAAGAGTTTTTTGAACCTGTGAAATTATTTGAATTCCTTGTTAAATGATACGGTTATACTAGAACACCTGATGTATATGCCTGTAATGGTAATGCAGAAGCTGGAAAAGAAGTTACAGTTTTAGCCAGGTATTGTGGAAATCAGCATTTTAAAAATAACTTTTTATGTCATTTGCTCTTTGGATATTGTCAGCAGCAGTTGGTTTCACACTGTATGTTCCTGCTTTGTGATACTGAGGCATTGAGTGCACTATCTATGCCTTGGGCTAAGCATTGTATACATTGCGAACATTGTATACATATGAGGATTGTCGTCGTCTGTTCGACACTGGTCATAGCCAACTGCGGTCCAATTCTAATGGCATGCGGAAGCAGCTTGTCTCGCAAACACACAATAAACTCAGCGATAGGAGTCCGCAGTTGTGGAATGAGCTTCCACCCGGACTCCAGCAAACTGAACTGTCCGTCAGTTCCTCAGACTATCTCTGAAAACTTATCTCTTTGGTGTCGGAAGTGCCTAGTGACTCTTTTGAAATATAGGCGCTATATACAGGGTGGCTCAAAATAAAATACCCCACCCCAGCAACCAGTGGTCTGATTTTAAAAATATTTGAAACTGCTTAATCCTGACACTTCTCTGAATCTAACGCTATACAAAATATACACTGCAACAGACAACACACTACCATGTAAAACAATTACTATGAAAATTACAATTTTTCACAGGGGAACTGTTTTGGTAACCCCTGAATAATTATGACGACATTGGCACCGAGATAAATATTCTATAGATGAAAAAAACTTGAACCCTCCTGTTTTTGTGCGGTTTTGAACTGTTAGCAAACTGTGGTAGTCTGAAGTGTCAGATTTCCCTGTATTTGTTTGATTTCAATACGAGCACTATGATGAAAATTGCAATTTTCATATTTATAGTAATTGTTTTACACGGTAGTGTGGTTGTATAATTAAGGTGCAGTGGATGTATTCTAGGGCATTAGATTCAGAGAAATGTCAGGATTACATAGCTTCTTTTAAAATCGGACCACTGATTTTGGAGATATTGCGTATTGCAAAAATCATAAAAAGGTGATATTACTCAGCATCATGTTGATATTTAGGCGATGTGATGGTGGGTAATAATTCCTTTTTATGATTTTTGCAATTTTTATCATTTATTATAAGATTAACTGACATCATTAATGTATTAAGTGTGTCCTGGACATCTCCTGGAAAATGTTAGGCTGGATTTGTAGACACTCTGTTAATAAATATGTAGATGGAACTACGTTGGCGGCAGTGAAACGCCTGACTGGTGAGAAACTTCTGAGAGCCGATATGCGAATGATGCCTCACTGCAAAGATGACAGCACGCCTGCTGAACTTCGACAAGTGATATTGTTTGACAAACAGATGAACATCAATTCCGTCATTGCTGGACATAGAGTGACATTCATTGATGCTGCCAGTGAGTTGTTGTATCTGTATGTCTCACTAGTCATCATGTTGGGTATTCATTTAAGACAGCCACGAGCAGTTCCATTTGTATCAGCTGACCAGTGGTAGGTGAACGAAAGTCAATGACTTCTGTTTCCTTCACTGATTTGACACCATTGGTCGGGTGACAGGGACATCCAGCCCGTGAAAAAAAGCTTTGCCAATTTACCCCCTGAAGTTCTTCTCCAGGACAACTGAAAAACAGGAACCAAGAAGGAACCAGCTAATCCAGGTTTGCCTGGAAATTGGCTGTTAGGGACAGAGCTGGTAGTCATCACTTGTTTACTGGTGTAATAGACTAGATGTGTAGTTACGTATATGCAGCTGGTCCGTGGCTGGTGGAGATTACCTGCTAGTCTTATCATGTTGATATTTTTCTTTCTCAGTTTTTACGTGGCTGGCCTTGTTGTTCAGGGATGCTGCATGTTTGGTGATCTGTGCGGAGGAGAATGTTTTAGGATAATAGGAACACATTTATAGAGGCTAGATGTGTGATTGGCCAGTGTCAAAACACTGATGGGAATGTTTGTTTCATCTTGCTTGACATTGACCCAACTGATAATGTTACTGAAACAGTGAAACAGTGATTATTTGCAACTAGCCTTACCGCTGGGGGAACTTGTGTTCCATATAGAATCACAGTGTTACCTGCCACCCACCTGTCATATTAAATTTATGCATAAAGTATGTTGCAAAGAAGCGAGTGTGTCTGGGTAAGTAATTGGTGAGAAATGAGCAGTGAGTAAGTGATATGCATTTGTTGTATATATTTGTGTGAGAAATTAATGAGTTGTCTGACTGTTTCAGGTTCGCCTTGTATCGCTGCCGACACCGAGTCTTTTGTAGTCGGTCGCAAGTATGAGGTGAGTGTTGGTGTGACTGTTGGTCATTGTGCAGATATCAGGAGCCGGCCTGTGTGGCTGTCTCACAGAAATGCATTAATTGTAGAGACTTATTATGTATCATCAGAGTAT
>Ga0209366_1000287_pt1 | contig 11568 bp, 11 predicted proteins | sample WorMetmaBAHAMAS2_FD_187391 | JGI IMG/M metagenome (GOLD analysis project Ga0209366, IMG submission 187391) | Marine gutless worms symbiont microbial communities from Max Planck institute for Marine Microbiology, Germany - Inanidrilus... | ecosystem: Host-associated > Annelida > Digestive system...
GAATAATACTGCAGTTACAGAATCACTGATTAACAAGAGAAAATCCTTCTAAATCACCATTGACATACTTCTGTTGACAGCTGCCTTCCAAGTATGCCATTAATTTGCAGCTGATTGTAAATGTGTGCAGTTTTAGTGTGGATCTCATTTCTAGTTTACACTAATGTGACGCGTGTGCTGTTTAAGGTTCAGCCAATGTAGCTGCAGCCGCTATAGTTAATACTTCTGATGTCAGCGTTCAGAAAAAGGTCTTATATAATTTCAACAGTTTTGACACACATATGCCGTAATTTTATTTGATATTGGAATTGCTTTGCCTCATATTGGAAATTGGTAAATTTGACAGATGTTAGAATTAACAGAGCAGCAAATTCTGTATAGTGTATTGATTTCTAGTATTTGTTTTGTGTTTTTTATTTTCTTTGTTAATTTTTTGCTGTAACTACTGAATAGGATAGTGGAATTAATGCTTTGTCCAGCCTCATCAACAGTTTGGCACAAATGCAATTAATTTGTTTTTTTTTCCATTATGTTAATAATGAAATGCTAGTATTTTTATTTGAAAAATCTGTACACAAGTTACATTTTTGTTGTAAACCAGAGATTAGTTTTCGTTACAATAGTGTGATTGCCGTTGTTATCATAATTGCTAACTGTACAAATTTGGTCTAGGGAAGAATTCAGTCACAATATATTCTGATGTATACGTTGTGATTTAGAAAACGGCGTGGACTGAACATAAAGCACCTGACGGCAGATTGTACTACTACAACTCCGAGACAAAGCAGTCGTCGTGGGAAAAGCCGGATGACTTGAAAACTCCTGCTGAGGTGCTGGCTATTAACTCATGTCAACTATTAGCAATGCTATTTCCAGTTGTGTATTTTATTTAAAGTGGTTAGTTGGATTCTGATCTCTGTTGACAACGTGGTCAGTGGGACCTCGATCGATCGTCAATCGAGGACAGTTTTCTAGTTTATTTATAAGCTATTTTATTTAAGTCACTAGTTTATGTTACAGTTGGCTACCATACCAACTGAAAACTAAACTACTTGTGAGAGATGGATGGAAACTTTCCTTCTCATGCGTCTATTATTGTGGAATTTGCAGCTGCTGCTGTCGAAGTGTCCGTGGAAAGAGCACAAAGCAGAATCCGGTAAGGTGTACTACCACAACAGTGCTACGAAAGAATCACGTTGGACCAAACCGAAGGAGCTTGAAGATCTACAGGGTGTGTGATAAACGACTAAACTCACGTTACTTTATCGTGCCGCCGGCGTTTCTGTGCATTTGTTTGCATAAGATGAAATGTGTGTGGATTAATGGTGACTGGTATTATTGCTTTTTATTTGTGCAATCTGCATTCTTATTATTTGATATTATGTTGATAATTATGTTTCGTGTTGCAGCACTCGTTGCTCAGCAAGAGAAGACATCAGGGTAAGTTTTTGCTTATGACTGCCTGCATGTATATCAAGGAAGTAAGTAAGTAAGTAAAAGTGTTAGAATCTTTAGTAGTGTTTCCCGTGACCTAACAAGGTGCAGATGGTAGGTGAATGGTATGTAAACATGGTAGTCACGTGACTAGTATACCAAAATCTACCGCAGACAAGACTCTGGTAGGTTCTGGTAGGTATGTGGTCTACCAGGTCAGTAAACTATTCTATATAAGGAAAGTAGGGGGCGTGGCATGAAAATGTAAACAACTAACAGCCACGCCCTGTTAGGTCGTGGTAGGCTTCCAAAAACGAACTTTTTATTTTGTACATTGTTTAATCGTGTTTTCAGTACTGTTTTCCATTCTGAATTGCTGTGCTGTGTGAAATTTGGTGGTTACAAGTGAACAGTAGTTACACAGATCGACTGCTAGTATAGCTCATTACAATATAGCTCGTTACAAATGCATACTGCCATGGTTGTTGGCCGCTGAAATCTTGAACTGTGTTGATTTGCTAAGTAGCTGTAATATTTAGATGTGTGTACATACATGTTCAGTGTACTGACACTGTTGGTCGTGTCGCCAGCATTAGCATACAAAACCTCCACATATCATCCATAAACAGTCTTGGAGACATAAAACTTTCTCCCAACTGCTGAGACTTCCGAGCATCATTTGTAAAGTCATCTACCAATACTGCCCAGTTAATAGCTGCACTGCAGCTCAGTTCAGCCACATTGAAGTACCAGAACAACAGAATCAGGAAAGAAACCAATTAAATGTCACTACACACTCATGATATTTGAATTTTGAGATTATTTGGTTAATGATGTGCATCTTCATTCATCAGTTTTTGGCAGCAATATTATCATCACCGACCTCATTAGTAATACAATCACCTCTGTCCATCTGTTTTTTGAATTAAGAAATCTTTGACCTTGACCTATTGCGTCTTTATAGATTATGATCATAGCCCTCCTGGGATTGAAGGTCAGGGTCAGACATCAGAAATCAACGTCAAAGTTGAAGGTCGTTATGGAACGATAATAGGAAGTCATACATTTCCAACAAAACACAATCAAGGGCATGCTGCTTGGACAACCAGAAGTGTCCGAAGTCGGCCTTTGGCATCTCCTGACTTCGGCCGTCATTGATGCAGCTATTATTGTATTTGAGTTTTGTAATTATACTATTGGCAGGCAAGGTGCAGTTGCAGCAGCTGGTGCAAAGACTACACAGCAGCAGCCATCGGATGCTATCCAGAAAGCAATGGAGGCAACACTAGCATCTATTGCTTTGCCAGCGAAGGCAACATCTGCATCGGCTTCGGCATCAGCTGCAACTTCATCCAGTCCTGTTGTTGCCCTTAGTGACAGGTGATTTCCAACGCCAGTAAGACATCATGTGTACAGTACATCAGCAATGTCTTGTATGATGATTCAGAATTTAAAACTTGTTTAATTTTGAGTTGTGTGGAGATAACTGGAAATTTTTTTTATTGATTAATTTGTCAGGTAAATGGAGAAGATAAACAAATGGTGGCATGATTGATAGTAGTGACATTTAGGCATGTGACAATATTTGCATTCGAAAACATTTTAACTTTTAAGAAATTTTGACATATAAAAGATGTTTTAAATGTCTTTGTCAAATGCAAATTTATTGGAATGTCGTTGTTTTAAGACTGATTTCATATGTATAAAGCCAATAGCTTCAGTAACAATAACAAACCGAGTTATTTCTGTTAGCAACACAGTTACCCACAAATGCAGTCAGCCAGCATAATGCAAATACATTTTTGGTTCCAACTGTTTATTAGACACACTGCTTATGTCTGGTTTTAGGCCGTTAGAGCAGTATCCAAGTTCACATTTGAATGAATTTGGAAGTTGAAATTTGTTTTCAACGAAGATGAAGTTTGGCGAGCTTAGTCGCGTCCATCGTAATGATGCACGATTGATTTCTTTGATGAATCTCGTAGCAACCTATCAGAGTTGTCCATAAAACATGCCTGCCATTGTTGTTCTAGTCTAACAACACAGGTATATTTAACTGTTGAAGTGACTGACTGACATTGTACCTTACAAGTTATAATAGTAATTAGTATAATTGACAGTTTGGTGATGATTGGTTGTATTTCCGTTGCGGCATGTTGTGCAGTGATTCTGACAGCGACTCGGGATCAGCTGCGGCAGCGGCGGGCAAGAAGGAATTCATTTTCACCACCAAGAAAGATGCGGTTGAAGCCTTCAAGAATCTATTGCGAGATAAGGCCAGTGGCGCCGTGGCATTTGTGTGTCGTTGTCGTAGGACATCATTTACATACGTTTTGTGGACTTTTTGTCAATATTTATGAGTCTTCTGCTGATACTTCTGTTAAGTAACGTATCAACGTGTATTTTGTATATACACATGTATATGAAATAATTACCGAAGTTATTGACATTTAGATTGGATGATGTGTTCAGGAGGTGCCGTCTAGTGCTTCGTGGGAGCAGGCCATGAAACAGATTATTAACGACCCTCGTTACGGCGCACTAAAACACCTCAACGAAAAGAAGCAGGCGTATAATGCCTACAAGATTCAGCGTGCAAAGGAGGAAAGGGTCTGTTGTTCTGTGTGCAATCATTTCTCAGTGATTTGCATGCCTTGGTGATGTGTGATGAGTATTGTCTATGTTACATGAAGATATTGTGTTGTATCTGTATTGTATGGTTCAGAGACGGCATAGATAACACCACTGAGGATAACTCTAGCATCTTCTGCCTATGCTCTAGTTGCTGTCAACAAAGACGTGTGCATTGGGGCATGTATCACTAGCGTTAAATCACTGCCATACCGGACTAACTGCATCAGCAGACACTTTCTCACTGACTATGTACAGTGCACCTGCAACTTTGTGAAGCGTCACTATAATCAGTTCCTTTTTAATAATAAATAATGTATAATATGTATGTGTGTTTGCATCTTGGTCCACACTCCACATTGCATTACCACTTACTTGTTAACTACTGCTTGCTGAGTGCTTATGTGCTGTTATTACAGCAGTAATGTCGGACTTTTAGCTCAGCTGATAGTCGTGCAGTATCTCATATGTGCAGAAAGATTTGTGGTTTGAGTACAGGAAGAGCATCGTTTGAAGGCAAAGCAGGCAAAGGAAGATCTGGAAGATTTCCTGCTGACAACTGAAAAAATAAATTCAACCATCAAATATCGGTAACTGCTTTATTATCCTGTTATCTGCTAAAAGTAGTTACTGACCGGCATTGTGCAATTAACCATCCAACATTTTTGCATTGCATTCTGTACTTTTTGCAAGTAGTAATGCTGGTTTGAGTTCAGATGACACGAGTATTTTATGTCGAAATAATTAATGTACATTTGTAGGAAAGCTGATCAGATATTTATCGACAATGAGCTGTGGAAGTCTGTTCCAGATCGAGATCGTAGGGAATTATACGAAGACATCATGCATCAGCTAGAGAAACGAGAAAAGGTCGGCTCTTTGAATTTGCTGCTGTAGAATAAATACCTTGGCCAGAAAACATGTGGAAAGATTAAAACTTTTCACGTTTGTTATTAGCATGGATGGGTACCACAGGCATGAACTAGACAACGTCTCATTCTAGACTAGAATGATTTGATGGAACAAGAGACGATGATATCTAGTGGTTGGCATTGGTGTTTCTTTCAGTGCTTTTGAGAACATTGATTTGGTGATGGGAGAAGTATCATCCAGCATGTGAGAAACCCACTTTAGTTTTTCCACCAGAGTTTGTTGTTTGGGAAAACCACTGGAGCAAATGTGTAAATAAGGCTGCTGCTTGAGCATGAGATGAATATGTTAGTGTGATATGGTTAGTTTTGTTCGGTGATTATATTTTATGATATTTACTGGAATTTAGATGAGTGTACCATGTGGAATATGTAATTGGTGCTTTTGCGTGTGTGTCAGTGTATATATACGTGAACTTTGTATTGTTGCGTGTTATGGAAATACAGGAGGATGCTAAACTGTTGCGAAAACGAAACATAAAAGTATTTAGTGATATTCTGGACAACATGCCGAATTTGACGTACTGCTCGACGTGGTCGGAGACACAACAGATGCTGCTTGACAATCCGCAGTTCACAGAGGACCCGGATCTGCAAAGTAGATAAGTCGCTGATTCACTCTTGCGTTGGTTGTTTATGTTAGACATTTTTTGTGGTTTGTGTGCCTCTGTAACATGTCGTAGGCGTACACCATTCCATACAGGCTTTGTGAAGTGTATCAACTTTCAGTCAAAATTAGTGGTTAGTTAATTATTTGTTTTTGAAATCCTAACTACTAAAACTGCAGCCGTCATTGATTTACATCTATCTGCACAGCAGCATCTATGTAACGTAATGCGCAGACATGGATAAAGAAGATGCGCTTCTCTGTTTCCAAGATCACATCAAGCTGCTGGAGCAGGAATACGACGACGAGAAAGAGCGTGAACGGCGAGCACTAAAGCGACAGCAGCGCAAGCATCGTGAAGCATTTCTGGTCGGCTCTTATTTCAACATTTGTTACAGTTGAGCAGTATAATTATCTACTAGATAGACTTGCATTCTTACACTTCAACATGGCAGTGTGCAGTAGTATAGGAAGCACAATAATTAGTGTGACATCAGCTCATGGCAGTACACTATGCAGTCAAATCTTAACCGATTTTTTTAATTTTGCACCAGTAGAGTCACTAGTAAATTTGTAGTAAACTGATTATTAAAGACCTAACCACACCTTAATATCGTGTCGCTAGAGTACCTTGTAAAATATTAGTGTCAGTGAATGAAGGGTGATGCTGTGGAGATGCTGATGCTGAAGTGTGGTGAAAATTGTTCTGTAAATTTACACAGACCTACTGCTGAATCTTCTGCTTGAAGAAAATAGTAAATTGGTCAAGATTTTACTGATATTTGTGCAAGACGATTGACTGTCAACGTAGCTAGCTCCTTGCATCAGTGAGACATATTGCTGACATATGACAAACTCACCTATATTACCGGTACCGGTAACAACTTTGTACATCCACTGTTATAATAGCAGATTAGTCCAGTAGGCGTGATTACAGTTTGACAAACAGATTTGCATTAGAGCCGTTCGTTTTGTTTGTGGAGAAGTTATGTGTTGGATCGGCGTACCTGGGCAGATGTAGTGAGATGACGTGGCATCATTGCAGGTGTTCTTAGACGAGCTCCACGAGGCAGGTAAACTGCATTCAATGTCGCTGTGGATGGACCTGTATTCAGTCATCTCTAAAGACGCTCGGTTTTTCAACCTGCTTGGTCAGCCGGGTTAGTTGTCTTCAATCAAACAACTTGACAGCTGGTTACTAGTAATCATCAATTTAATGTTTTATTGCTAGTTGTCAACAGCTATAGGTAGAATTTTTTTTTATTTTGAATTTAATTTTTATGAAGTTTCTTCAATTACAAGTGATAAGTTTGTTATTCAGTAGCTTGTATTTATGTTATGAGTCTGAGTTACACTGTTATATCTTTAAACATATTTTTTGTCATTTAATGTCTATAGTGATTGTGTACTATTCTATGTCATTTACTTCATATGATATCTGTTGCTAAATGAACTTGTGACGGTGTCTCAAATTGATTCTAGGGTCTACCGCTTTGGATCTGTTCAAATTTTATGTCGAAGACTTAAAGGCGCGCTTTCATGATGAAAAGAAGATGATAAAAGAAGTTCTGAAGGTATTAAGTTACATACATAGCATTGTTTCAGTCGATTCAAGGTTGATGTTTCCATAGTTTTAAGTTGAACGGTCTGTGAATTGTGGAGTGTATTGTTAAACTGCATTTAGTAACTCACTTTGACAGTTGATTTCTGGGTCAAACTGGACTAGCCCGTTGCATGTTGGTTGTCCTTCACCATTTTTTTCAACTGTGTATATATATATGTGTTGTCTCACAGTATACAAATGTTACATGATGATGAGTATTATATTCCGCTGAATATCAGTCAGTGTGAGGTTGCAGTCTGTGTGTTGATGTTTCGATTGTCTTCTATACGTTCCACGCATTCCAGATCACTTTAGTCTACTCTTAGTAGTTGTCAAACGGCTGTTTTACTGCCAACATTTATCTCACTTCTGCACCTGTAGTGTGAGTAGTTTTATTTCATTGCTTGCTAATGACTGTCGGACAATGATATTGATGCAGGAGAAAAAGTTGGACGTTCAGATTGAAACAAGTTTCGAGGAGTTTATGAATTGGCTACAGGAGCCGAAGCAGACATTTGCACTTGATACTGGAAACATAAAATTGACCTACAACAGTGTTAGTGTCGCTTCATATTTTAAACACATTTTTACCTATTTTATAAATTACGTACATGTCATGCATAAGTTGGGCATTATGAAATAATATTGCTGCTGTAAGAAAACACTTTTATATATCCCTGTTATACTAACGTACTTGCAGTTTTCAACAGTCTGGGGTAGCATGATTGGCTGTGGTGTTTGATGGCATTTTTGGCCAAATGTTCAGCTTGACACCTGTGTGCTGGATAGTTCACCATATTACCCTAACACTTTCCCTAACCCTATTTGAACAGAACATTTGCCTGAAAATTTCCATCATGTTTGACATCCACAGTCAAATCCTCGTGTGTGATTTTGTTTTTGTGAACTGCACTGTGGTGTACTTTCTTTAGCAACGGCCGCGTGCCTTAATTGCAGTACCTAAAATTAACTTGGTAACATCTTCCATGATATCATAAAGTAAGTATCGACTTTTGGGCTGACTAGTAATAATAAATGGTGATGGTGGGTTTGAACAAACACTTACGGCTTAGCAAGTCACTGAACTAGCCTAATTCAGTGTAATGATAGTTTAGCAAATGCAAGCTGGATAAACAAAAACTGTACAACTTGCAGTTTAATAATCTAAGGCCGATTGCATGCAGTGTGTGCATAAACTGTTGAGCATAAAGGTATTTATTTGAACTTCAGAGGATAAAATGTGCATAGATTTTTGCAATTTGTAACACGTACTTTAATACAGCTATATTCCTGCCTAGCCATTTTTGTATGTAACATCACTTCATAAACAAGATCAATGTTATAAAGTGCTGCATTGTCTGCTGCTGCCGGGACGACGGTCGACCGACCCAGTATTGCGTAGAGGACGACGGTCGACCGACCCAGTATTGCGTAGCTTTTGCAACAACTTGCAGACAAGCCCTGCATTCCACCATTGCTACGAAACTCTCTTACCATTGTAGCCTTCTAACGTGAACAAATTTTTTGTTACAGCTAATGGAGAAAGCTGAAAATCGAGAGAAAGAGAGGCTAAAAGAAGAAACTAAAAAGGTTTCATGTTTTTTCACTATGATAAATGCTGTATTGTTATTGTAATGAACATGTTTTTTGTTTCTGTGTGTTATGTTTTGAGAATATTTGTGAATTTAATGGTGAGCTGTAATTGATAACAGCTGAAGCGACTGGAATCATCGTTCAAGACGCTGCTTCGGCAAACGTCGCCGGCAATTGAAGAGAAGACGACGTGGGATGAAGTTAGTTCATGTTATGTTGATGTTATTGAATATTTTATTAAACTAATTGCATAGAAATGCATCTCCAGTAGATAATATATAATAATTGTTGTCTATTGCCATAGGCAGTATTGCTGTAATGTGACAGTATAGTTCAATTGAGCACACATCGGTGCACATTTTCCATAGATGACTGCTATGTATATCAGAAGCAGGCCTAAATTTCAGCATTAAGGTTGACTCATTCGTCAATCAGTTATTAATAATTAATGGAACAGAACAATGATTGGATTGTCTTGACTGCTGTGCTGGACAGACAGATACCAAGCAGTGTTAATGTCGGCAGTTTGGCGTAGTGGTAACATCGTTCATTGCATCAACAAAGTTGCTATGCATTAAGCTAATTAGTGCTGAGATGGGTGACTGTCTTTGGGCCGGTATGCCATCTCGATATGTGATCAGTCTTAGCTCGACAACTCAGCCAGCCTTGCATTTCTCTGGAATTTGAGTACCAGCTTTAATTGGCTGGGGTAAAGGCGGGAATGTAACATCTGCCGGGTTGCAGATAACACTGTGAGATCACTTTGTGTGGTGAGTTTTCTTAGTGCTGTACTACGTTTACTTACGTTGCATACTAATGATATCGTCCGTCGATGTAACACATTGCAGCGTGCGTGTGTTGTCTCAGGCTCGTCCTCGGCTCGAGTCTGATTCTGCGTTTAAGGCGATCACACTGGAAGCCGACCGTGTTCGCCTGTTCAAAGAGCACATTGCCGCACTGGAAGAGTCACGTCGACAGCATTCCAGTAGCAAACGACATGCTGCCAGGAAGAACAAGAAACAGAGACGGCGATCAGAGTCCGCTTCGCCGCGATCACATTCACAGGTCTCTCGGTCATACATCAGTTGTTAATTTTTAGTGAGACATTACGCTGCAAACGTATCGTCTTGTTGTCTGATAATGTTGGTGGATTGTGATCACGTAGTGCAACAAAGTGGAAGACGGCACATGGCAAGTTATGCCTAAGTGATCAGGATTGCTTGCTGCCATCTGATCTAGATGTTAAATGCACTGACCGCTAACTGAAACAGCCATATGGCTGACATTGCTTGTATGCTGACTTAACTAGGCCTAACAACCATCCTGGGTCTGACCAACCCTCCTGGGTCTGACCAACACTCCAGGCTCAAAGGAGGTGATGATCTCATGCACCACAACCCTGTTTCTCCTAATATCTTTTTTTTCTGTTATAATTTATCGAGTTGTTAATGTGCACATCATTTCACTGTTGTAGTCAGCGTCGGATGATGAGCGTTCAGCTTCAAATAAACAGAAAAGACATCGAAGGAAATCTGAATCGCAGTCACCGGACCCGTCTCCACGTTCAGGTGTGCATAGCGGCCATGTTTCTTGTGTACCTGGATTGTCCAGTAGGCTCATTTGTGTGGACGGATGGATGGATGGATGACTGATGGTGGATGCCATTCAGGATGCTCCACGGCCGCTCATTGGATCTGACGGCAGCTGGTCTGTAACTCTTGTTGGAACAACGTCACTGACTTTCTGTTGCCAATTACAAATCTCTGGTTATGTTACAGTAGGCCTAGTAGTTTACTATGTACTGTTGATGTAGTAAGAATGTTGTTAAAATATGCACGTACAGTACCCTCTGATATTGATTTCAAGGTTATGCTATTAAATATTTAAAAAAAAAAACTGAGTGGTGGGGTGCTGTCATGGTTACCTGTCTGCTGCGAGGTGCAGACTTGCACACTGACTCTTGCTTCAGTAAAATCCAGATTGGTTTTACCTTTTTGGTGCCAGCTCACCTGGGTAGTCGCGGACAAAGGCCGTTAAATGTGTTGTGTGTGTTGTGTGCTGCTAAATATCAGATATATAGAAAGCAGTGACAATTGCCAGCACAAAGCACTGTTTATCAGCTGTGTATTGTGAATTACCACATTCTATTACACACAACCAAACTGTATTTTACTTTGATGTTTTGACTTCTACCAGAGACCTTCACAGAAGAATATCTAACAATTCTTCTTTCGGTTCTTGTCATGGTAGTGAAGTGGTGTGACGTGGCAAGAAATCAGTCGTACGTGTGTCTCAGTGTGTAGCTGTCCTAGTTCCGGTTCATACTGCATATTGTGGCGGTTGTGCTGATGAGGATCTGTGTGTTGTATGGTGCAGATCATGGCGGTCGTAGCCATCGGTCGAGTAAACGCAAGAAGTCGTCAAAGAAGACGAAAAAGCGGCACACAGATAGATCGGTAGTTGTCACTGGTTGTGATCGCTTGCTTACTGTAACATCAGCATGCTGCAACTGGGACATGTTAACTAGACATCTTGTTGCATGTGCTTATCTGTGGCAAAGCCAGCATGTTTGCGAGTGAGCAATGCTGCTGTTATTATCTGGGTAGTGTTCCTGTTTGGCCGAGTTTTCTACACCAGTATTAGCAGGTTGCTTTGATGGTAGAAGATTTGTATAGCGACATGTGCAATAACGTTTGACATCGGTCTGAGTTGCCGCCTAGTTCACTTGCTGTATTTGGACGACAGTCATTCGCATCTGAAATGTTGTACAT
>Ga0209366_1000288_pt1 | contig 11564 bp, 6 predicted proteins | sample WorMetmaBAHAMAS2_FD_187391 | JGI IMG/M metagenome (GOLD analysis project Ga0209366, IMG submission 187391) | Marine gutless worms symbiont microbial communities from Max Planck institute for Marine Microbiology, Germany - Inanidrilus... | ecosystem: Host-associated > Annelida > Digestive system >...
TGAGTAAATTGATCGTTATCTGCCGGATTTAATGTCGGATTAAATTAACGGGAGATTAATTTGCTGTGGAAAAACCGAACCTTAGTGACTGTTCTTCTTGGCAAATCCAGGTTCTCTTCTTCCAACTCTTCTGGATGAGTAGCTTTGTGGTGGACAAGTGATCTAACAGCCAACTGTTGTTTCTATTACCAAACCAAGTCTCAGATAACTGAAAAGAACTAAAACCCTGACCAAACTAGGGAAAATTAACCAAAGGCTTCTTGATTCTTGATCTACTTAAAGACTTAAAGAGCAAACAGGCACGGCTCTGATGCCAGCACACCAGTAAACAGTATATATTGTTATAGGTTCATTCACACTGTATGTGGTGGACTGTGTTGCTGCATCGTGTTGCATCATTTTACCACAACATGCTGCAGTATGCCACAATACATTGCAGCATGTGCCATACAATAACACAGTGCCATGTGTTGTCTTGCATCAAGTGAATGTATTATATTAACATGTGACATGCTGTGGTGTACTGTGGCATACTGCAGCAAAAATAATGCAACACGATGCAGCCAGTGTGAACAAAAGTTAAATTTATTTAAATGTTAATCAAGTATAAAACAAACAATTCATTATGCTGTTGTAGTAATACGCATGCACAGGACACACGCAATCCATGTGTCTAGTTTAACGAACTATCTCAAATGTCGATCCACTTAATCATATATCTGGTTTCTTAAAACTGTGCGCCACAAACCTGTATAATTCTCTACCGTCAACAAGGCAGCTAACAATCTCTGCCAAGAAAATAAAATGCTGTTGCTCAACAGGAATGAAAAGTTGCTTCAGCTGACCTGGAATGTGGGAGAGACCTGCTGATTCCATTGCTCTACCCAATGGCTGCCCTGTGAGCTCCTGCTGTGGTGCCAGTCGAGGCATCATATAGGCACGATCATAAGAACTGTCTGTATTTCCAGCCTGGCCAATTGCAGTGACACTGAACTGCTCCGCCGACTCTCTTCTCAAAACTGCGTGTTTGGTCGGCACTGCTTGTTTTGCTGCTGATGCATACGCAGAGCAATGCGGCTGTTCACGTTGTCCATATGGAACAAGACTGTCAAGTGAAAATGGACATATCGAGTGTAGGTTCAATGCACGCACTGCACAAAACACGCAAATGATTAAAATCTAGATAGTTATTATACTGTGTTCAGAAAACACCCATTTTTGCTTTCCATAGAACTTTCAGTCAAGTTAAACAATCTGACAAAAATTTCAGAATGCTTATGATATACAGTAAAGATAATTTATCTGTTTGTTGACACTATATTCTTTGCTGTTGCTACACCAGTACATACGTTGTTCCAATAATGCAATTTGGCACTGATAGGTAAAATGAAACTCCGAGACTTCATTTCACCTTCTGTGTGGTGCTCAACTGTGTAGATCTCAATCTGGTAGAATATAAAATAATGGAGTGTTTTATTGTCTCTCGAATAACAAATAACAGCTTACTTAAAACGTAAGGACGGTTAACACTATGCATGGATACACACATATCAACATGTAGTGTGGATGGCCCTTTATGCCTATCCACATTCAAGAATTTGCATATTTTAGTGGTTGGTTCCTGCTTTTAAAGTGTATCTAACCCACAACTGAATGTCAACCATTTTATCATGTCCCCATCTATGATAGGGGGCACTAAGCAACGCTGTGATCCGTCCATCCGTCTGTCTGTCCTGCGCTGTTGTTGAGATATCGGCATAGCTCAACAACAGCGCATTTGGGTTTGATTATTACAGAACACTAATAGGAAACCCCAAGCTGGAAGTCAACCTACTGCAGCTGCACCATCAATATGTACACTCTGAACAACCGTCGGCGGGGACATATCGTTTTGCCACGTGATACCTTGCTTAGATGTTAAACTCAAAGTTATCAGTTACCAACCAGTGTCATCAGCTGGCATGACATATGGAAAGAAGGCAATGCCAAGATGATAGAGGAAATAGGTAACGTAATGTGATGAATCGTCGACATCGCCCCACGACCCAGCACCAACAGACTGTGACCCAATCACCATCCAACCATACCACTTCACCGCTTCATTCAGATCATTCGCTCGACACATCTGATACTGGAAAGCCAACTGATACAAACACCACAAAGAACCCGTCACCAAAAACTACGCACAGTTACGTTCCACATCAGTATATCTGACTAAAGACTGCAACAAGTACAGCAAACAATAACAACATAAAGAACCAAAAAGGAGGCAATGGAATGCAGTTACAGCAAATCGCTGTTGCTGTATGACACATCTTTAATAAATTTCTAAGAGAAAGAGCTCAGGAAATGATGTGATTAGCAGACCCATATTTCACCTCCATTCACGTTCTTTAACATAACTCTTAAAGAAGTATGTGGCTGGACTTTGGATGCAGGCTGTGTCACTGATCATTACATGAGCAGGTCTCCCTTTACATGAGCAAACCACAATAACCACTTAATACAAAGTAGCCGTCTCAGTGTTAACTCACATACTGAAAACCAGCTAGATCCATTTAAGCATTCAGCGGCAAGACACCACAATCGAGCATGATGGAATGAAATTATGAGACGACATGAAAAGTTCTGGATTGTCAGGAAAGGACACACAGGTCTAGAATAAATGTGAAAATAGGCTCGAGGGACAATAAGCTAACTTTAGTTCTCCTGCAAAATGTCCACAGCAATGTGTGTGTGTGTGTGTGTGTGTTTAACACTACAGATACAAAAATTATCAAAATATATTAGCTTGCAAGTGAGTAAAATTCTTCTATTACAACTCTTCAATCCAATTTAATTTAATATTAGTATTTATAACGTGCACAAAGTCCATCCGAAGGGCTGAACCTGATAACTAGGTAGAAAATCATAGCTACATATACATGCTGGTAAGTACTTACATTGAAATGATATAGAAGATTAGCATAGCGGTCACACAGATTGTAACAGTGCTTTTTCAATGGGTCATGCCTGTACACAGCAACAAATTTCCACAGATAAAAAAAAATAAAATATCACTTGCTAGTAAATGTATCACATATCATATGTAAGTGAGCAGCATATTCAGCAGGCCCTAAATGTTTAACAGTTCTCCATTTATAACCACTCTACTGATGTTTGACAATATACTGCAAGTGCTGTTATTTTCATCGATGATGGTCGTTAACCAACCATGCTTGATCATCTGTCATGCTTGCTGGATATAATTGATAAAGCCAAAGTTTTGATCTCTACAGTTTACACACCCACAAACAATTAGTAACTGCTGAGTCATAACAGCAAAGGAATTTTTGTGAAAGTCTGACAAATATTAGCTTCTCAAACATATCAAGTCAGTATTCCTTCTACCATGTTGTCAAAATTTTCTTATATAAAAAAGTAAGTTTCCTAGCAAACAAATAAAGGTACTGTTATGAACACAGTGTATAACAGTGTTGGTGCCAGCTATTGGGTTAATGAGCTCAAGCCCAACCCAATTCTGCCGAATCCCACACAAATGCAGCAGAAAACAACAAAAACAAACTACTTTAAACTTGCACGCCATCAGTTCACAATTATCACAGCGAATGTTTAATTGCCCACTTTGCTTTGCTAAATGACCAAAGAGGGTTTGCCGGTATTCACTTTTCACTCTTGTTGCAAAGAAACTACGCCATTTGCAAATGTAAATAAACATACAGCAAATGACGTCAAATGTTATGCATGTACTGGTAAGTGATTTCCTATGTTTTGAATGCTGACAGTGCCAAAAAGCCAATGCATCAATTATTTACACCATTCTCAGTGGCGTGGTCCAGGGCTGGTTTGCTGGTGATGACAAATAATCTGTGCTCAGCAGAACGATGTGTTTGTCCGAATTCATATGCCCATGTATTGCAAGTTCATCATTGTGCTCTGATGCTTAAGCAGATATCCAGATAAACAATTGTGGTGCTTGTTTTGGTCTACCAAAACAACGAAGAGATATCTGTCCAAATTTAGTTGATTCGTTATCAGTCAATGGACTAATATGCTATGTTCACAGACTCGTATTTGCTTCTTCGTCTCCCCCGATAACAGCTCGTAGAGGAACAGAGGAAGACCAATGAGTTATCCAAAAAGGAGCTTTGCACTTTGACGGCATCCAATCGCTTGCATGTCGTGCTATCTCAACATCTGCTGAACTCTCTTGTTGATTTGATGCTACCATTAATTCAGGAAATTGGCTGTCACGTGTCACATTATGATAAGAAAATGAAATCAGTACAAAGCAGTTTGGTTTTAAAAAGTTGTGCTCAAGTAATATATTCTGTGAGAAAGGTTGCTAATCATTGTGTTTGGAGGCTCAACAGTGTATGTCTGCATGATTTGTCCAAAGCTTCTGATAAGATGAATCATTTTGATTGTATGTTAAGTTAATGAACAGATCCATTCCACTGCTATTACTTAGTGTGCTAGAAAATTGGCTCACGTTGCATTTGTCATGTGTTAAGTGGGAGAAAAAGACATCTTATTTTTATAAAGAGATAAAGACAAAGTGGTGTGCTTTCACCATGTTTTGCACTTTCATTGATGACTTAATTAAGCTAATAAATGAAGCTAATAGTGGTCGTAAAATTGGTGCATGCTGTACTGTAATTTTTTTGTATGCTGATGATATTATTCTGCAATCGCCATCTGTTAGCATGTTACAAATTAAGTTAATATTTGCGAGCTCGAGCTACCGGCATGTCGAGTTAGGTTTCTGCATGCTACGAGATTAAATTCTTGACCAGGTACAGAGGGTTCACCTGTGTCCTCTTTCAAATGTGACAGGCAATCACACCCGGATTGGGGGCATCTGAGTGTGGTGAGAGCCGCCGGTGCGGATAACAGATGGCAGGGGCCAGTGGTCCTATAGGAGGGCCGCACTTTGGCACCCTGCCAGAGAAACCCGCCGGCTAAGCTGGGCTCTATAAATATACAGTACAAGCCAAAAGGTTAGGAGGGAAAAGCGCACTAGACCAGGCCTAGGCCTCAGCGCTGGCGGTGGCTGAAGGCACGTCGAAAAGACTGCCAACAGTCTATCGCCGCCCCTGATAGAACAAGAACGAGAACACATCGCCGAGTACTTGATATGTATTGTACAGGTGCTACAACAACCCTTTTATGGATATTATACAGATCAACCTGTGTTAGCTGGCACCCCAGTTAGGAATGGGAGGATTTCGTTAGAAAAGTTGTACGGCCTGCATGCACTTGCTGCTGGCCACTACACACACAGTCATATGATGCAGAAGAAGCTAGAATTTCTCATCAGTGGAATTCTGTACGCCATCTGCATACTGTATCATTTGATAATTGATACGGGAAGTGCAATGAAAAAAATGACTAACGAAGAGGAAAATTTATGTGACATGTAAATCTGCCTAACATTACGTGTCTGTAACTATGTCAATAACAATGAAATAGTTTAGTCGGCCTTGTCACAAGATGAAACATTAATATACATACAAATGATACTTGCCAACAAAAACTTCTCTTCCACCAGTGACAAATATAATGACATTAGTACTAGACATTGTACTAAAGCTGCATATACACGATACAACTGGTTGGATGTTTGTTTTGTATACATGACATAACCAGTTGTATGTCTGTATACTCAACGTGAACGGTTAGATGTCAAATTGGATGTTAGGTTGAATCAAATGTGTTAAATTCATACAACTGGTTGTATAACAGGTTTCACTGGGATGGTTTACTGTAATAAGTTTCAACTGCGAAGTCGCTACATCTCAAGTTCCTACTGTCGACGTAAACACTTCAGATGATACCTGGCACAAATAAGGCTGTGAGAGACTATCAACAACAAAATACATTGGGGTTTTACAGACACAACATCACACATACAGGTAAGCTCGAGTGACAGCAGCACAGGTTTATTTCGCCGGCCAGATGCCCTACCGATCACCCAAAGCATAGCAGTACAGTGACACCAATCAGGGAACGTTCACAAACCAGTATCATCCTTTCTTGATCCATCTCTTTCCTCACCGAACAAAATATTTACAGCCTATAACACAGTGTATTGTTCAACCATTCACACACTGAATACTTGCAGACCTGAAATTGTTTTCAAATGAGACTGACAGGAGCTGAGCATCAGGTGCAGAAACATTTCCCAAACATTCCGACATTCTTTGTTCTGATGGAAATATAATCTACCAGAACACAAACCAGAAACTAACTGCTTTGTCTTGCAGTTGCTAAATGTGAAAAGTATTTCATAGTGACACAGACTGTGAAACAAAGAATCACCAATGGCTCGGTAATGCCACCCTGTGTTAATGGCAACTTGTGTTGTTAATGAGAAATGGTGATTTTCGATCCCATACAAAAATTACACCTCTCAGCAGAGTGCCAAAAATACTTGATGTTTCAAATATTTTAGTGAGGATTCAAATTCTTGCATCTCCCACTGATTTTAGCATAGGCTGCAAACACTGCGTACTGTGCTACCATGCACGTGATACAAATGCATAAAACAACAGTACCAGTAATCAAAGCAACAAATTTACTGAAATGAATATTACCACCTTAAACCAAGAATTCCTAAAATTCATTAAAAAATAACAATAAATAACCTTGTACCCTTCTCCACTGTGATGCTTTGATAATGAGGTTGGCAGATAAAACAACTTGTTTAAAACATGCACAGTTCGCTTCTTGCCAAGCCGCTTAGTGCAGTAAACACTCTAAAATGAAAACAAATGCACCAGATATCAACAACGTCATCAACTGACACACTGCTTATCACTGTTGCCCAACGACATTGCTGTGTAATAAATGTCAACAAAAGCGGAGATCATAAACCAGCAAAAGTGATACCAGTTATAACTTCATCACAGCGCCTTTGGCACAAAGAAAGTATCCACTTTCATCTTAACATACATCCTGTATCAGAATTAAGTAAACACCAAGAGGTACGCACTATATAGCAACTTACTCAGCTGGCATCCTGACAGCAGCAATACGACACAAATATGCATGCAATTCCTGGATCTAACTGTAAGGATATGATTAAAGTGATTGAAGTCCAAAGTAGTCAATCCCCCTTTCGACTTGCTTACCCATTTTTGTCCAACAAGCATCTGAACATTTCGGCTTCTTCATCAACAGCAACTACCATCTTCCGCAGACTCTTATTCGTGACAGTCTCTGTTGTTTGTGAACAACTACCACACGCAGCTGTGAGACTACGTGCATACTTTGGCTGCAAGCTACAATTGTGCTTGTTATTCTCAAAAAGTACATCAACTTAAATCAAGTCAACTGGTTCCAGTGAACTCTAGTGACATGCACTGACACAACAGAGGTTGGGTCTTAATGGTACATTCAAACAGTATACTGACTTTTGTTAACAATTTTTATACCAAATAAAAAGTTAAGATTTCACAGTATTAACTGGAAGCTGAGATAACTAACAAGTAGAAACTAATATATATGACAACAAGCCTGATCTGGCACGTGACATAAAAAGAATGCGAGAGTAATTCTACAGCAAAGTGAAATTCCATACAGCAGAAACTATTACATACTATTTTAGGTTTTAATTACAGGTGATTGTACACCGCACACTGCTGTACTTGTATGTTTAATTCTATTCTGTTATTTACTTGTTTTTTTGAGCCCTGCAGTAGCGGCATCTGTCTCATGAGCTGATGAAGTGCCAGCATACCAAACTGTGATCCATCAGTGTCATTGTACGTTCCTACATATTCAAAGTATCAGATCTCTCAGAAACTAATGTGCACTTTATAGCTGTACATTCATTTGCCAATGCCGACAAATACTCTGCACAGTTAAACATACTGCACGTGTCTGTTCAAGTAAGTACAATGTAACACAGCAGTAAAAAACCTAACTCAGGTTATAAATATTGGCATAAAGTATACAAGATTACCATTTTATGGCCATTACAATTACCACGACGCAGGACAACCTGTGTTAGCCACCACCCAAAGTGAACAACTGAAAATTCTGCTGGTGCAGTTTTACTGCCAGCATGCCCATGCTGATGTCAACTAGAACATAAACAATAGTATAGTAGAAAGAGGGCCTAGCAGTGGCTAGCATAGTGCGAGATGTTGTTGTTTAGATTACCCTCCCCGCGACCACAATGCACGGTAAATGTGGATCGGAAATTGAAACCTAAATTAGCTATAATGTGCCAATGCACTTCCGTCACAGACAGACGGACACTGACATCGCAGCATAAGCACGAGATGTATATATTACATCTCACGCTAAAAACAATGCAGTTCTCAGTGTCCATGCTGATTCAGTTGCACACATCCATTGGTTCCAGTGGACAGTCATGCCAACAATGCCGCTGAAAATGCACCGCAGCAATGCCATGTATTCCTTCTCCTACCCACCTCACCTTAAATTCCACTCTTCTTTACCTCTCCATCTCCCTCTTCCCTGAAACTGCCCCTTCATGCACCATATTGGTTTTCTGTCGGTACAGTATTCTAAGACATATAATTTCACATTTATTATAAAAATTTAGTACTCAGTTATTATGTTGTATGTATGATGCTTGCATAGATTATCAGCAGAAGTCAGCTATTAAGCACAGCACATATTCTCACTTTCATTTGTTAATTTTATTTTATCCGTAATGTCTCTGTATTTGCCGAGTTCGAACGAATAACCATATTAATTATCTGGCACTCCCAGCGCTGTGAAGCAAGCGAACGATGGATTCTGCCTTGCTGTTCAATGTCCTTATACGATTAACCTATCATCACATCCTGTTCAATGAAAAACATAATCAATGAAAACATCATCAGTATCACTTGAAAACATGTAAATGAATGAATAAAGACATGGCAGTCATAGTACAGACCAGGAACTGTTGAGATAAGGTGAACAGCAGGTGAAAGCTGAGAGAAATCCACTCCATGCAGCAACGTCTCAACGTTCAAGCCAAGTGATCTCAGAAATACACTCAGACATGCCTGAAATGCTGTTTCTGTAACACACCGATAACCATTATTCTATCATTAAAATGAAACCTATTATCTACCATCAGTGCTGTTTTTAAAAGTACGAACTGACAGCAGATTTTTTTGGTTTTATATGTACCGATGAATTGAAACAAGCTCATCAGGTTGATGTAGTACAACATACTATGTGCCATAAATTACAATTTATACTATGACTGACCTTCATCACGACTAGATGTCACTTTAGTAATTATAAACATAAATAATAAATAAACAAAAGTTGGCAGCAAAAGAGAAACATTTTAACCGGCAGTATAAACTGAAACATATAAAAACTATTTGCAGTTAAATAATAAGTGTATTGAAGCAATTATTAAGTAGAAGAACAAATAAGATATTTAACAAAAGCTTACCTTTATAGACATCGCAAGTTTCCTCTGAGTCTGGCACAACTGGAAAGTAACAGAACCAGCCGAGCTGAATTGCTTTTTGCCAGTGAACAAGTGCTAGTGGAGACGACAATACAATGAACTTGACTTTGTCAATGTACCTGAAAACAAAGCAGCCAAATCTACAGTGAGATAAGTAATGTTTAATTATGCACTTATTACTGACATTAACAAGAATCTCAGCTGTTGCCAAAATGCGCAGTGTTCCATGACCGAGCACTAACTCCATTTTATAATAACAAACAACGAACAGTAAAAATGTTATCATCATTTGTAATGATGACCAAAAAATTCTACAACATTAACTAGAGATTTTCAGCTTACAATGATCATGGCACAGTTCATCACAGACTCATCATCAGCGCAGGACAAGCTGCCTCACCAACACATTCTATGTAATGAGCATGCATCATTAACCTCAATAGCATAAATTTTGCTTGAAGAAGGTTAGAATCAAAGCATCGTGCACGGACAAGTCGACAGTTTGGGCACTGCGGCACAGACGACTCTTCTGTCACAGTCACAGCTAACATTTAATATTCATTTCAGCAGTAACTTGTTTAATACTTGTTTAATTAAATGCCTCCAACCTCCGTGTAGTAATATCTATAAAAATATCTTCACCTAAATGTGAGCAATATACGACAGAAATCTATTTGACTAAACTGCAGAGTTTCTATGTAGTGGTCTATCAATAAACTCAAAAATTTTCAGAGATTATCAACTCAACTGATTAAAGCTAGGTACACACTATACATGTTAAACTGTTCATGGATAATGTGAACAGGTGCCCATGAATACAGTCCATCACAAGGCTATCACAGACAGCAGACTTCACCCCTGGTGCTGCATTCTGATGAACTCAGTTAAACTTTAGTTGTCTGACATCCAACTTGTACCGCCATCTGGTGAACTTTATCGAAATATAAAGTCATGCTTGATTTAGTTCAATGGCCCTATGCTAAGAAAACATGATGTCAAGCACAAAACGAGTAATTAACGTATCATAACACCGTCGGAGGAGGATCAAGCCATGGCCACAGGTAACACACACACAAAATTTGGTGAAGATTGCCTGTGCAATTTTCAAGTTATGCGAGCGGACGAACAAACAAACAGACATACTCATCACAGTACTTCGCACGACTTCTCGGGGCAAACTAAACGTGAGCAGTGGGGGCAGTGTGCATCATGCTTAAGACACATGTAATGACTAGGTTCCACAGTTTTTCACAGGCTACAGAATTTCAAGCCATGCTTCGGATTTTGCCCTCTGCCACAGAATTTCCACGTTTCTACAAAAATCTGTCATACTTAACAACAAAACGACCAGTGATTAACGTCATCGCCTTCTGATGCAGACAGGCGATTCACCAGTCAATTACGGTGAGCATCACACGAGTGCATTTTCACCAATCAATGGTGCAGATCGTATTTGGTCATTCATCAACCAAACCATCATCAGTAAGTCACACCCAATACTTTGAATAACAGACCGGCGGCAGCCACGGTTTGAGGACATTGAGAACACAGCATAACATAATCAGAGGACACCGACTCAGCTTCATTCTAACAAACACACACAACACAAGATCGGTCCTGCATTTGTCCACCTGCGTTGTTAATGACTGGAGGACAAAATGCCACACAGCAGCTCTGCAGTTTAGAACACAGATATGAACCAATAATTGGTCAGCGTCGTAGACCGTGAAGCTGCTAATCTGGTAGTTTTTGCTGCCTTACTGAAAACTGATTGGTCAACACAGGCAGTGGCAGGGAAAATCCTTACCATTCTTCTGGCCATGGCTTTAACATAATGACGTCATGCTATCTCTAGCGTATATCTATTTATAGATGTCAATAGTTCAGAACAGGTATTGGCATCAGTCAGCTGGCATAAAGGAAACACTGCCTCTTCTATCAGGAGTCTGGAGATGGATAAAGACAGAATGCGGTCATTCAGTGATGTGGCTACGTCAGTGCTCAGGTTTCCTTCAGCGCTATGAGACTGCTGGATGGGTCACATGAAAGATAAAGGTACAAAGTACAACAGTTTGTAACAATTAGCCTAACCACTATGGGACCTCACTTACCATACGGT
>Ga0209366_1000289_pt1 | contig 11547 bp, 9 predicted proteins | sample WorMetmaBAHAMAS2_FD_187391 | JGI IMG/M metagenome (GOLD analysis project Ga0209366, IMG submission 187391) | Marine gutless worms symbiont microbial communities from Max Planck institute for Marine Microbiology, Germany - Inanidrilus... | ecosystem: Host-associated > Annelida > Digestive system >...
CGAGTGGGACGTTAAACCTTAACTCAATCAATCAGTCAATTCTAGCTGATTTGCATAGCAGGCAGTTGATCAAAACAACTGTTGTTGTTTTTCAGTATACATTATTTCTCTGATGCCGGTACCTGGCATATGGTGTTGTGATGTATCACTCTCATCGTGAGACGTGTGTTTTGTGTGTTGCAGCCTCTGTTGTTTGATATCCTTGTTTGTGTGTGCGGTGGGCTCGGCTTTATGGTGCATTACGTCATTCCACATCTGCGGAAAGAAATGCCGTGGCTGTGCTGCTCGCATCCGTTGCTGAGAAGTCACGAACGTGGACAGTTTGAAGTTAAAGGTTCGCAATATCTTGTATGAGGCATTAATAGTTGCCCTCTCTGGTGATAGCTGTGGCATGGATAGGGTGCTCAGTTGCATTTGTAAGTTTGTGTGTCTGTATCTGTGCTCTAAAAGGAAAATGGCTTGAGCTATCATCACCAAATTTGGTAGAGATATGGACCATGGCAGGGCCTCAGCATGCATTGATCCTGAGGTTAAAAGGTCAAAGGGTTTGGATTGTGGTTAGGATTGGTTGAGTGGTGTGGATATGACTGCACATTTTTAGACTTTGATTAGCATTTTTTATTGTTATTTGTTAAGCTGTCAGAACATGAATGAACATTTTGTTAGTAACTTAAGTTTATCAAGAATAAATGTTGATCATGTATGCCGATCTGTGCGTAGTGGCTGCAAAAGTGATGCTGTTTGAGAAGTTTTATGTTTGGCTGCGATTCTTCGAGTCAAATTTCTTGCTGATGACCATTTTTCTGTGTGCCTTGACGCAGTCAACTCGACACATAGTACTCGAGAAAAAGTTTGAAATATTGTAAGTAATTCTGTAATATTGTAAGTCATCATTTTTTGCATTTGCATATTTAGCATAATTTTTGATGACAGTGTTTGGATTTCTGAACACAAATTTTTAAGTCAATGAGTCGGCATAGCTCATTAAACTGATAGTTTTAAGTCTATTTTTACAGTATTGCGGAGTTAGATCTCCAGTTACTTATGAAGTTTGTTCCATAAATGAGTTACAAAATTGCGTCATTTGTCAGTTGTGAAGGTATGAAAAATATACGTTTAGTACAGAATTTAATTGGGAATGTATGCTGAAATTTTTATGATACTGACGTAATTATTGTGACGTCAGCCAGCATAAATATACGTACAACGTATGACATCAGTTTTTTGATTGCCTGTGTGTTGAATGCCGATAAGCCACTAAGCAAGTTTAATGAAACACATCTGCAGCTATACATGTACAGCTGAATAGATGAATAAAATACAATGCATAATAAAAGCAGCAATAATACACAAGTTAGCAGTGAGTCATCGAAATAGCGATAAAATATTAAGATAATAAATTAACTAAATACTAATAATAAAATCAACAGGCAAATATGCACAGCAGTAAAGCATCTATTAATAATCGTTAAGTCCATATTGTATGAAGGAACAATAGCGCTTGGTACAGGTATAAACTTTGGGAAAGGTTTGGGAAGATCTGATCCTTGAGGTAATTACTGTGGATCTGGGGGAGGAAGGAGACAAGAGGCAGGATCCATAATATTACAGAACAAGAGGGCCTAGCAGTGGCTAGCATAGCGCGAGATGATCCCTCCACTCTTCCCGGCGATGATCCCTTCCCTCACATGCGTGCACCGCGACTGCAATGCGCGGTAAATTGGGATCGAATTATTTGAACCCTAAATTAGCTATAATGCGCCAATGCACTTCCGTAACAGACGGACAGGCAGACAGACGGACACTGACATCGTAGCATAAGCGCGAAATGTATGTATTACATCTCGCCCTAAAAACACTAGTGGATGTTAGTTACACCCCATCAGTGCTATTATCATTATAACAGTAGCTCTGTTCACTGAGTGTTGGACGCGGTTGCTGGTATGACTGTAGCATTGCGGCATTCATCATAGTGGTGTGCAGTATCAAGATGTTTCGCAGTGCCTTCACGAACCCTTCTCACCAGTTTCTCATCATCATCTTCACAGTGCTTTTCTTTCGCTACGACTATGCTGAGTTATCTGAAAGCTTTCTGGTCGACTACTTCTTTGTCTCTATTTTGCTCAATAAGGTAAGTTAAACTTTTGCAAGTAGTTTGAATAGTGTGATTCATGCTTGCACATACATACAGTACTTGCATGCTTGCAATAAAGTATTCTTTCACTATTATGCTTTTGCAGTTCACCATTTAGTAAATGAAGCGTTAGAATTATGTCTAAGTCTCTGTGAATAAATTTGCAAGAATAATTTGGTCAACTACAAAAATTTTATTTACGTCTGATATTATTTACGTGTTGCAAGTGAATAGTCTGCTGTTGACAGGTGTATGAATTCATGCTGAAGTTGCGATTCATACTGACATACATTGCTCCATGGCAGATTACTTGGGGCTCAGCATTTCATGCTTTTGCACAGCCGTTCTCTGTACCACGTATCCTTTTCATTCTAGTCTTATCTGTCATGTTTTTGCTTTGCTATACTTGTTACAGCAGGGACATTATTTTTGCTTGCCACATCTAGCAGTACATGAAGTTGCATCTGTCCATCAGTCTGTCTGTTCCATCCTGTTGTCCATACATTAATGCAGTTGGTTGATTGGAGTTTAACAGTGTTTTTAACGGTGTTTTCCACACAATCAAGGCCATATTGCACTGTGGAGATTACATGTACGTCTTACTTTTTTACGTTACTTTATTTTAGTTATTTGGCTTACGCTAGTTACAAAAAAATAACTGTCCACTGGCATAAAACATAGTTCACACTGTAAAAAATGGAACACACAGAACACTAAGTACTAAGATAAAGTTAAACAAGATAAGTCTTGAGATGACGTTTAAAAACTGTAGTGTCTGAAATGTTGCGAATGGTTACTGGGAGTGAGGCTTAGTGAAAGTGGTTGGGATTGTGTATGTGAGAGTATCAGTAGAGGAACGTAATCCTATCTTTAGTAAAACCTATCTTTTCCACAAATCATTTCCACCATAGATTGTTTTTTCCTTCTTCAGGACTGACTCCATGGTTTTCCGATTGCTTCTGATTTTCTTTGTTTTGTTTAGTCTCTCCCATTATCTTTTTAGTTATGGCACAGTGTGCTAGATTAAGTTGACTGTATCAGCTTTTGAGCGCACTATAAATATATCGTTATTGTATTGTCCTTGTCGGCGAGATGGTGCAGCAGACGTCTGAACAATATCACTTATATATAAGACAATAATGCGGCATGCATCACACTTCTATATTGAAAGTGACTTACCAGAGCACAGCACCAGCATGGTAGACATATACATAGTGGCCCGAGATAAGTGGTTAACGGACTTGTTATGCCTCTGCCCTACAGTAGCGCTAGCACAAAGTGACGCTGTGATCCGTCCGTTTATCTCTCTGTCTGTTCTGTTCACTAGATGGCGATATGCATGCATTGCTGTTTCAAGCGCATTCCATCTGAGGCAGCATGGTATGCTATGCGTGCATCGAGATGCTATCAGCAGGGGCATATCATTTTGCTGTGCGATACCTTGTGTACTAATGGGATGCTGTTTTTGCTGTGAAATTATGTTAGAACTGACATCTTCTTAACCAATATTTAGACTCAGCAATGCTGTTTGTACAAGCAGTTGTCTCCACAGTGTTATCAGCACCACTGAACCCACTGCTTGGCAGTGCTATTTTCATTGCTTCGTACCTCCGTCCTTTGAGATTCTGGGAGAAAGATTACAAGTATGTTTCTACCCTATTTTGATTTACAATTTGTTAAACTTCATTCTGTTGCCAGAAATGAGTTGTAGTGCATAATTGTATATACAGTAAAACTTCATTACAATGACTTTTGGGGACCGTCCAGATAAGTATCATATCCTAATTTTGTTGAATCCAAATTAGGCTGTGGATGATTCACCATATAGGCCTACATTAAATGTAGCCGTACGTATACGTTTACTAATGCTTGCTAGCAATACCTCCAAGATTATGTTCTACTGCATGGGAGACAACAGACTGTTTTTTTTTTATCTATTTTCAATGTCACTCATGGGGACATTTCTCTCTCAACCTAACGTGGCACGTTTCTGTTTCTTGGACTTGGTTACACTGATGTTCTGTTCATCATCTACAGATCGCAGTAAGTGGCATGAATTTTACTACCCAGCTTTGCTGGCTTACACAATTACACAATGATTGCCTATCCTCATCATGGCAGTGACCGTCTGCTGGCCAAGGGCAGGCAACTGCTAGTGACATGACAGACACGGCACTTAGAAGCGTCGGACAAAATCGGATCCGCGGGCTGGCAGTTGTAAACTGGCGCCAGGTCATTTAGCATCAGTATTCAATGATCTTGCCGAAAGCCACCTGGCCATGTTGTAAAAACCACTGGGTGTCCAATCTGAATGTGTAATCATGGTGTGATGATGACGGCCATTCTCACGATGCAGTGACTATTGGTGAGAAGGCTGTCGTGAATACATAAGCACATGCTGATCATGATGATCTGAATTACATGTAGTCCATTGTATGCAGTGCCGTTTACGGTGTTTGGGCCAGAAAACGGGTTTGTAATAAATGAAAGTTCGTTTTAACAGAGTCTGTTCTAAACGTATTATCGCACATCGACATTATTGTAGTAGACTAAGCTGGGACCATAGAAATGAGTCTATATTAACGAAGTATACATTATAACCTGGTATTAGAAACTTAAGTCTATGCCCATACAATAAATCCGGCCTCACCAGTTGTGTAGTAGTTGATGTAGTTCTGTTCATTCGTTGTAGCACAAAGCGTGTTGATCACTCAAATACACGTCTTGCTTCACAGCTCGACTATAACCCGGGCACTGACGACAACAACCTGAACTCCATATTCTACGAGCACCTGACACGTTCACTACAGCACAGTCTGTGTGGCGACCTGTTGCTTGGCCGCTGGGGCAGCGTACTACAGGGAGATTGTTTCATCATTGCATCAGATTACCTCAATGCACTCGTGCATATCGTCGAGATGGGCAATGGCTTCGTTACATTCCAGCTGCGTGGTCTCGAGTTTCGAGGTTACCATTCTGCTGGATTATTGTAGAAATTGTCTGGGAATTTAACAGCCATCAGGGAAATGTCAGAAATTGACCAATAATCGAACTTTAAATATGGGGCTATATTAATCTCTAGTAGGCTGTTGTGGGCCATATGTTGTCTGTTTTAAGAATTGCTACTTATTGAATAATTGTGAACATTTTTAACATGCTCTGATTTTTACAGTATATTAGTAGCACAGATGTTAACAAAGAATTTGGAAATGTTGGGAATCTCAGTGTACTCACTTGCTTCCTTTTGCTTCTTGTAACTTGTTTCCTTTTCCCTTGCTTATATTTAAATTTCTTATTAACTTCTTTGTCTTTTTCGTCACTTTCCACCATCACCTTATGACCCACTATTTCTAGCAAGCTTTTCAACCCACGCCTTTTCCTTATGCCTCAGATTCGGATTCCTCCGACCATTGTTTGTGATTGCAAAATATATTTATTTACTTACTACTTGTGAAATGTAATGTTAGTCTGTTATCGATCATTGCGGAAAGAGACCACAATATTCGTAGTAGACACACTACTGAGTGCTGAAGTTAGTGCCAGCAGCAATTTCAGTCTTCAGAGTAGCATGTGAATGGTAGGATTTGACTGGCACAGTATAACTTCAACTAGCGTTGTATAGTGACATTAGATTTGGGTGGAACCGTTGTTAAGTTATAAGCCATTGTACTCAGCGGAACTAGAATTGTCAACAACACGAAGAAGAATGTTGTGGGATATTTATAGAGCTACTTTAGCTACCTGACGTGGCTCAATAGTTTCGTTGTTTTGACTGACAGGGACATATTGCCAGCAGAGAGAAGTCGAGGCCATCACCGAAGATGTCGAGGGTGATGATGGTAAGTTGCCCACTTCTGAAATTGTTTCATATTATGAATTGGATTGCTAATTGGTGGTAGTAAAGTATTTTTATTTTTAGGCATGCAGTCAGAACTAATTTATGTTTCACTATATGCTGCTGGTGAATTGGAAGAAATCTTATTGTAAGCTTTTGGTATTTAATGAAATAACAAAAACTTTATTTCATTGACATTGATAGTGCATCAGGAAAAGCATATTCTGCTGTCAGAGGTTAACTTTGGCCAAAATGAGATGACTGCAGAAAAGTAAGGCCGTTAGGAATTTTACGAGTTTAGAGCTCTGTATAGGCACGAGTTAATCATAATTATTTTATTACATTTGATAAACTTAGTGACTGTGTTTGTTGCAGGATTTTGCTGCTGTAAGCCTGGTCACCTGCCACACTTCCTGTCGTTGAATACGGCATTTAGCGAGCGTTGGCTGGCATGGGAAGTGGTTGTCACTAAGTACGTCGTTGAAGGGTACAGCATATCAGACAACAGTGCTGCTCCGATGCTTCAAGTCTACGATCTGCGCAAAGTGCTGATAACGTATTATGTAAAGGTTCGTCACCTATTGCTGCTCCTACTGTGCAGTGTTTGAGTCATTTTCTGTACTTTAACAAGATATAAGTTAAGGTGGGCGGCCCAGTCAAGAAAATGATTGGGTGAAATTTGTGTCAATTTTGAGGATGTTATACTTCAAGTTAGACTTGAGATAATATGGAAAGATGTATTTGGTTAAGGGAAGTGTGCACTGAAATAGGCACGCAGAAAGATGTAGTGCAGTTATGCGTGATAAATAAAAAAGCTTTATGTAGCGAGTGATTTTTCACGCTTATGGGAATGCGAAGTATTGCACTCAGCATGTCTGTATGTCTGTTGGATGATTTCTGTGATGAATCTGATGATGCTGATGATCACTCATGCAGATGGTCCTGAAGAAACGACTAACATGCAAACTTGTCGTTACCTCCGGCAGTGGTGGTGGCACATATTATTTCGGCTCCCAGTTTGTGATTGTGCGAACAGTATAGCCGCGAAAGTTACGATTTGTTTCTTATTTGGAGAAATAAGGAAGAGTGTGTACCAGAAAAGAGTTGATCACATTTTGGAACATTATTGTTAAGATTCAGATCATGGCTAGTGCATCTACTGCTTGCTGGTAATGATGTGATATGGCATAGGTATATGCTGTACTGAGTTTTCTCTAGTTGCTGATGTACTTATGTCTGTTGAGTGAAATCTTTGCTCGGCTGGATATTTACTGGCGGTAGCCAATGCATAGGTACGGTGGCATGGGTATGGTGATAAGTGGCATCTGTGACTGTGTGAGTGGGTCTGTGTGTGTCTGTCTGCACTACAAAAAAAACGACTTCAGCTATCTATACCAAACTTGGTAGACATATGGTCGATGACAGCTGCTAGTGCTAAAAAATGCTTTAAAAATTAGGACCCGTTTATCGTGGCCTACCAGAACCTACCTGGTAGGTGTTTGGTATGTAAACACGGTAGTCACGTGACTAATATACCGAAAGCTGACTGGTATAGCGTCAAAAATATGCAACTAACAGCCACGCCCTGTTAGGTTCTGGTAGGCCACGAAAAACGGGCCTTTAGATCGAAAGGTCAAAGTTCAGGGTCACACAGTCGTCAAATGCACTGCTAGCGTGGGTATGCAGGTCGATATGACTGCTCAGGTTTATAGTTTTAAACAAAATTGCCTGTTTTTAAAATGTTCAGAGCATTGTGTATTACACTGTCCGGTCTACAAAACTTGAAACGTGGCTGGAGAACGAAAGTATTTGTGACAGTCTGCGTCCCACTCTCGACAAGAACTATGTTGATCTCGATCCAACGTTTGCCAGCTCAGTAGATGAGGACTACGATCATCGGTTGTCTGGTGTCTCTAAGAACAGCTTCACAAATGTCTATCTTGACTGGATACAGTGCTGCGCCACTCACAGAGATAAGGTACGTCGTGTAGAATTTGCCTTCTGTATACGTCTTGTCAAGTATTTTTTACACGGCTTGTCATTTTTACATTATGTTCGAAATGTAAATGAAATATATTTTTATGTTTTATGTAAATATGAGTGCAAAATAACATAGTGTTATTAGTAAAAGGTTAATGCTTACTGCTTATTGACATGGGTGATCTTTTTTGCTCTAGCTTTCAATCCTTTGATTTTATTCATAGTGTGATAGTGACTGTTTGTAGGGCCCACTAGGTGACTGAATGCCGAAGCCTAGACACTTGACAGTATATAGTGACTGAACATAATGCATTCAGGAGATAGCTCAGCAGTGATGATTGTCTCAATGATAACAGGAAAGATAATCAGAACTGTATTGTGCTGTACTGTGCTTGTGCACAGTACAAATACTTGCATATATGTCAATTCTCACAGACTGTTGGTGTGGGATTTATCGTCTTTTTTTCTATTTTTCGTAACTCGAGCAAGTTTCCTTACGTAAGGATTAGTTTTTCGTTGTTGTACTTCGTATTTTTAGCCAACGTCACATGCACTAGGTGCATGATGTAGGCTACTGCTACAAGTATCTATACATAGCATGGTCTCTCAGTCTGTCTGTCTGTCTGTTGGTCATGACTGTGATCCAAGCCAACTGAGATGGCATTTTGAGGACAGACTCGCGTCGACTCAGGCAACCATGTATTAGATGGAGCTTGGAGGAACAATTGCGCACCTCACAGATAAGGCCCAACGTGGAGAGTGCTTGATGGATATGTCGGCTGTTGGTACCATTACTCTAGCAGCTTTTTAATGTATTTTTTGGTTATTGTTTGTTGTGTGTGCTAGTGCAATTGATTTCCTGGAATTACTTTAAACGTGTTGAAAATGACATGTTATATGTTGAGTGGAATGATGACCACTGCCGACTCACTGACTGTTGTAGACAATAGATGCTGGCAAAGATTCGTGGCTCGTAACTCTGTGCTTTGCACTCAGCTTGGTTGGTCGTCGAGTTCTTGGCACGGCTTCACACAACAATTCATCAGCAAAGTAATGTATTGCTATATAGCATTGCAGATTATAGTGTTATGGTGTGTATGTGTTTACCAGTTTCAGTACACTTAGCAGTAATGTCTTGATGCTGTGTGCCTATTTGGATACAATAGTTGGTACATTTCGAGATATTCAGTATGCCAATTGATAGTGTGTACTTGTGGTCTTGTTATAGCTCGTCTTCAGCATATGACTTTGCAGCTTTCAGCTGATACCATGTGTGAACAATACACATGCATTGCTATTTTTATTACTGTGTTTTAGTGCTTTGATGATGTCAGTTAGATAATGAAAAGGGCATCTGTGCTGCACAAATTTCAAGGGTTTTTTAGGGAGACTGGTTGTAACCTGGAATAACTTTGGAAATGTGGCCACTTAAACAACAATCAAAACTAGAAAATGCGTGGCAAAGCCTAGCGTATAGCCCGCTTGGCGCCATAGTGTCACCCCCTAACGAACACTTGTGAAAAACACTTACTTACTGATCACCTGAGTGCCTAACAGCCCCATCCCATAGCGAACATAGGTGAACTAAGTGAACAGTGATTGTCACCTGGTGTACAGTATATACAGTACAGTTTAAACAGCTGTTGGCCGGTGTGTGTTGCAGTGTCGACTTTTTCCTGTGTGGATTACATGCGCTGTTTAAAGGCGACTTGCGAATAACATCGTCCCGGGATGAGTGGGTGTTCTGTGATATGGAATTACTGCGGCGTGTTGTTGCACCAGGAATTCGCATGTCTCTTAAACTTCATCAGGTGAACATTTTTTGCTACTTTGCTTGTTGTTGATGAAAAGTTACACTTCTTACTGCATATTATTGACGTCACTCAAATAAAATGTTTAAATGGTTTTACAGTAGGTAGTATTATGCAGTTATTATAACAGATACTGCAGTATACAACACACCATGGCTGATGTCACTGTTGTCCATCTTATATATTTGCAACATGGTTGCATTAACTTGGGTATTGCAGTTTGCTGTATTTTGCAGTTGCATCAGTCTGAGAGTCAATAAACTATTGTCTTCCAAGGAAAACTTATGTTTACATTTTTTTAAAGAAAGTGTGAGAGTTATTATAGAAAAACATGCTCCGTGTGGGCCATGGGTCTGTGAGAACATGCCTGATCTACTTACAGATCCAACATCATTCAGAGCTGCCAATTTTATCTGCAAGGTGGGCCAAAAAATGGACTGTTTTTGAGAGTTGATATCTTTGCAACAGTTAATGAGAGAAAGGCAAGTGATAAATCAAAAGTGTCAGAATTTTGTCCAGAAAAAGCGTAAAACGTGCATGTCAGTGCATTTAAATATTCTTTGCCTAAGTTGTATAAATCTTGGCAGTGTTATCTAGTCTCATAATTTTTGGCCCACCCTGTATTTCTTTCGTATCGTTGCATCTTTTTGTGTCTTTCTTCTGTAGGTTTTGTTTCCTCAGTGCCGTGATAAATGATTGGCTGCAAAGAATGTCTCTGAAGTGACCTGTTTTCTGTCGAGTGGACTGTAAAACATTAAGCAGTCAATTATAGAAAACATATCTGTTTATGCAGATATGTTTGCCAGTAATGCAGTTTTTGCTACTGTGATGCCATTTTTCCATTTGCTAATGGTACTTACTGATACAGTTTAGTATGTTATAATGCTTATTTGGTCATTGCGTTTTTGGTATCTGTTTCTTTTCTAGGATCACTTTACATCTCCTGATGAATATGATAATCATCAGATTCTGTATGAAGCTATATCGTCTCATGAGCAGAATATGGTGATCTCGCACGAAGCTGACCCAGCATGGCGTAATGCAGTGCTGTCAAATGTCCCGTCGTTGCTCGCTCTTCGGTAAGTGTGTATGTTGATATTCTGCACGATCAGTTTTTGTATTAGTGACTTATCATACTGTTTATGTTCATGCATCTGTAACATTTCTGCAAGTGCAGCGAGTGAGCTTCTCCTGTTTGTGTACATACAGTACTCATGTTTACTGTTGAACTGCAGTGGTGACAGAGTTAATTTTTTGTGTTGTTTAAAAATGTACAGCATTATTACATCGTTGCAGCATACCGCATGTGGGAAGTGATCTATTGAGCAATTTGAGGTCGTATAATGTCCAGTGTTATTTTGACGCTGTTGTATTTTGGTGGTGATAAATGTGGTTACCGGTGCAGAGCGAAAGATGTCCTGTCTCAGCAGTTGGTCGGAGTAATATTAATTCATACATCGAGCGGATGGATGCTATCAGTCTACTAGCCCTAGTACCCGACAGCTAACGCAGACGTAACTTTAAATCTTAGCCATAAACTGTAATTTTTCACTCTTTTTGCACAATAATTGCCGGCTTTCCAACATGTTGGACAGTTTGCAATTATTGGAGCATGTGGCATACAAAAATTGCATGCAACAGTTGCACATGAATCTACGTCTAAAATAATTGTGCAATAATTTCAGCACGCTGCAACAATTGCAGGCAATTTTACATGAAACCACAGCATTAGTCGGGTGAACGAAGTATCCAATATGTAAAAAATTGCTGCATTTATCCCCAAAGGT
>Ga0209366_1000291_pt1 | contig 11498 bp, 10 predicted proteins | sample WorMetmaBAHAMAS2_FD_187391 | JGI IMG/M metagenome (GOLD analysis project Ga0209366, IMG submission 187391) | Marine gutless worms symbiont microbial communities from Max Planck institute for Marine Microbiology, Germany - Inanidrilus... | ecosystem: Host-associated > Annelida > Digestive system...
CAGATATACTGGTATCAAAACAGTTACAATGACAATCAATGGTGCTTATACAATAAACTGTATTCAACATGCATAAAGTTTGTGTTTACATAAACTATAGATTCTGGCATTTTGGTGTTAGTAAACTAGTGCAAATTATACACGTACTGTACTATATAAATGATGGCTGTGCCAAACATTCACCTTACATTCACTCTGACTCTTAATAATGGGTCAAATGGTCCATTCATATTCATCAGAAGAGTGTGCTCAGACTTAATAAAAATCGTTGAGTCACGTGTATGCAACTAACGAAAACAGTAAACACTAGATACAATGTGCACGACGATCACAAATCGTCTAAGCTGTGACTTTCTCTAATGCATTCATGACAGTGACACACACTGAGCTAAGGTTTTGTGTCCCATGCAACACAATACAGGTCATTTTGAACACATTTTCCCAGTTTCTTGGCTTAATACTAAAAACTGGCATTCATGAAAACAAATGACAAGTGTTCTCTCAGAACAATAACTGAAAGTTTCAAACTTTAATAATTTTAATGTGATATTTACTATTAACTGTTCCACTAGTAGTACTATGGATCACCAAGCACTGATTAATACTGAAAGAGGCCTCAGTTAGTATCATTGTACAACAAAGATAACACTGACTGAATTACAAGTTCACTGGCATTTTGTATTTTCGTAAACATCCATATTCAGACAATGGTATATGACTTGTATCTGCCCCTAACAATTATAATATGAATTCAGTTTATGTTGACAAAATAAATGTTATCTGTAGTATGTAGCAACCTTAAATACACTCATCTGACAACTAAAATGTCATCCTCATCCTTTCACTCTTTTATCACACATTTCAATGTTGTGCCCATCACGTATATATACTGATACCATTGTATACTCATGCCAGCAAACTGAAACGCCCAAAACCGCATCTGTAGCACATATCCTAAATGTTATATACAACAATATAATATTCAAATATATATATGTGTATACAAATACACTGTCTCAAAAAAACTAACTGACATTGCACACTATAACTTCAATGGATGTTAACCGATTTTGGTAATTTTTGGCAGAGATATTGCTGAATGAATACAGTATCGAATGGTGATTTGTTATCCCACCTCTCCTAACTAATGTATCTGCACTACCTGGGGAAACATGAACCCCGGAAATTGGGTCTTTTCAGACATGATGTATACTGTGTCTGCTTTAGCTTGCTATATCTTCGACATTTATCAACCGATGTTGATATTTCTTTGTAGACAATAAAATCGTAATATTAAGTACAGTGTGTAAATATTATTTTTTTGTCTGGCCATTTTTGTGTGACAGCCGTTCGTCAACAAGATCAGTGTTATCAGCTGTGTGGGTGCTGCAACATCTGCTGCTGCTGGAACAACGGTCGACCAACCCATTAACTCATAACTTTTGTAACAACTGGTAGACAAGGCTTACGTTCCAGCTTTTGCTGGGATAACTGACTAAATACTTACCATTGTAGCCTTTTAAATCGAACAAATTATTAATGAGAATCTTATCTTCTTCGGTAAACGGCATGTTTACGAATGACCAGTGACATCAAAAATGCGTCGTTTTTACATCTGTAATCTCACAGCAAATTAAGGAACTAATAGCAAATGGACATGGGAAATTAAACAGGGTTATCATAGCACAGACTCCGTAGATATTTCCTGCTGAAATTATTAAAATTGGTTGATAAGTGTTAAAGATGTAGCAAACCAAAGCAGTGTCGTTTTTGGTATACAGCATGACTGAACAGGGACAATTTCGGGGTTCACGTTTCCCCAGGTAGTGCAGAGACATTAGCTAGGAGAGGTGGAATAGCAAATCACTGTTTTCATAGCATATTCTCTCAGCAACATCTCTGCCAAAAATTACCAAAATCCATTGATGTGCATTGAAGTTATAGTGTGCTACATCGGTGTCGTTTTTTTGAGACACAGTGTATATATAGAAAACTAGTTATTTGCATTTCAAAAATAACTGAAAACAAGCGCATGATTATCAGTTATTGATTAACACAACAAGAACGTAAAGCTGATAACGAACACAGGGGATAATAATGGCTGAAACTAGAGAAAACGAAGCTCACAGGTTGCAAAGGAACCATTCAGTGTTCAATATATTTTTTAAATTTTGTTACTTACCGTAATTCTCCATAACATTGATGCTGTGCCACTGGGTCCAATTTCTAAAATTTGGGCTAAAAATTTAGCAACAACTTCAAAGACGAAACCAGTTTTTCTTTACAATTGCATTCAGCCTTGGAGCATGGTGACTAAAAACATAATCTCACTTCCTAACTATAGTCATCTGCACCAAGCACCAAACCTGGACAATAGATCTTGCAAATTACAGTAAAACTGAAGTATCAGGAGTTAGAATTTAAGATAAGGCAGATTCAATTTTTGCAGATGCTCTGCTCAGACACCAATGGAACCAGACTCCATAACAGGATATGGAGCAGTGAAATAAATATGACAGGTAGCGTGAGAAATGAGGGCATGAGTGACAGTTTCCAGCACACACCTATATTAAACATGTTCTACCATTTACAATATGACATCTGAAGTTTTATATATACATTTCGTAGACAGAATTATTAACTAAGGTAAAACTGTTTAAAATTTGATCAAATAATTAATACCGACAATTAACAACATCAATCAAACGTCCGACATTTGCATAAATTGAAGAGAAACTCAATTCCCAAGAGATGTCTCATAAATTATGATTCCATACACAATATAGTAATACACAAAAAAGATAAACGTAATTAAGCCACTTATCAATTCATGATTTATTACATTCTGCATAAAGTTTGTTTGTATTTAGGTACAGCCACATAAAATTATTTACAAGGGACAACTAGTGGCATCGAAAACAGCTTTACATCAGGCTACAGGCTGACAGACAGGTGCCAGTCAAAGACAAACGTGCACAATCATAGAAAATGAGGCACTAATTATCGCAGGATTTGTGGATTCAGCGACAACATACTATAAGAGATGGCATCGCTTTGAACGCTTCTTCTTTGTCTGCAGTGCAGCTCTTGTGGCTGTCTCAAAGACTTCACGGACACCATCTTTGGTCTTGGCAGAGCACTCCAAGTATGCAAAAGCATTGATCTTGTCAGACATTGCACGTCCATCCTCAAAACGTACCGGTTCCTGTTTCATCTTCATCAGCTCGCGCTTTGTGCCCTCGTCGTTGCGCAGGTCGCGCTTATTGCCGACCAGGATTATTGGCACATTCGGACAAAAGTGCTTCACCTCCGGCGTCCATTTCTCCGGGATGTTTTCCAGGCTGTCTGGACTGTCGATTGAAAAACACATTAGAATAACATCAGTGTCTGGGTAGGACAGAGGTCGAAGACGATCGTAATCTTCCTGACCTGCTGTGTCCCACAGTGCCAGCTCAACCTGCACATATGCTATAGCACTCAGCAATCTATGTCAAGGAAAGATTCGTCAAATGTAGTTGGCCAAATGTCAGTATAAATAGCAATAACCAGTTTAAGTCTGCCTACATATAGAAATAAATCTGCAAAACTCAGAACATTTGGCACATGTTAGTCAGCCATATTCTGGGTTCTAAGTTCAGTGAAGTTATCATTATGCCCCAAGAAATTAGTACGACAGATTTTTATGCCAGACACAAATTTCGGTCAAATTTATAATTTCCTGTAAATTTCACAGAAACAACTCCATAAGATAACAGAAAAGATTTATCATGCACAGTTTCGATTGAGCTGTGTTAATACTCTTTCAACATTGATGAGGTAACTGCACTAATAAATAGTCTTTCCAGCAAAAGAGACCATATAAGTCTGTCACATACAGGAAATTAATGGTAAAAACTTGCGAGCTGATATATCAGTATAACAACGACAGAATCATAGTTCAAAAACAGCAAAAGTTGACCATTAAGTTATAATCACAAAACACATGCGCTAGGTTTTACATTTAAATCTGGTGACTGAGAGACTTAAATGCCATAATGCAGAATTACTGACTGATGGGCAATGATTGCTGTGCTTTCTTGAGGATATAATGAAGGCTTTTACCCGCACTACACAGTATGCAGTATTAGCTGTCACCTGTGTCTATCTGTAACATGCCAGTAAGTAGCAAAATAAATGCACAGATCAAGCTGGTTATTCGCATACAGGCTTCCCGCAACTTATCCTGCTTTGGGGAAATTAGAGTATCTCCAAAAATATTGTTATTTCCATCCGGACTGGAACGAACTGTAAAACTATGGACTCAGAAAATTCTGCCATGGCAGGTCCACTGTCACCAAGAGAGTCATCGGTCTATTATTGTTGACACTTGGCAACGATAATGTGGCCAAGTGTTGTAAACATTAGACTGACAACTGTCTCCAGCTTTGTATACAACACAATGGATGTAATATAGTGCACTGTGTATGTCCCTCTATGACAGCGGAGACTTATTACATTCTGTAAGCAATGTAAGCTGTAATACTTTTGATTTCATGTTTGGCATTTGCTAACATGTTGTGACAGATGCTGCGGCAATGGCAAATCAGAATTAGCAAATCGGCATATTATTTTCCGTGTCAGTTTGTATTAAAAGGATTTCAAATGGTAACATCAAATCCTTAATGAGTAATTTAGTGCTGTCGTGACATAATTACATCAGTAATTCATAGCACTGTAAATCATTACCCATGTCAGCAGTAGCAGATGTATGGGTATGGTATCAGTGGAGTCTCTGACTATGTGTATGTGTGTGGAGGGGGAGGTCTGTGTGTCTGTCTGTAGTCTAAAGGAAAAACGAAAAGTTGGTACACATACAGCCCATGATAACTGCACGCAGTGTTAAGAAAATATGGTCAAAAGGACAACAGTTTCAAAGTGTGCTGCTAGCAAGGATATGCAGTTCAGTATAACTGCTTAAGTTTCTAGTTACCTGTTTGTTATCAACTTCAATGTCTGCAACATAGTTCTCAAAAACAGTTGGCACATATACTTCTGGAAACTGGTCTTTGCTGAATACAATCAGAAGACATGTTTTACCACATGCTCCATCTCCAACTATAACAAGCTTCTTTCTTATTGCAGCCATCACCTATTCAGCATATAGCAGCTACAAATATAACATGGAATACATATACAGTGCATCAAAAAATATCGGTCTACTTTGAAGTGCTATAACTTGTATTTTTGGAGCAGTATTGATAAACTGTCGGAACACAAATCTTATGAACTTCTGACACATGAATCAAATAAATTTTCCCGAACACTAATCCAATGGAAAACCCAATATTAGGCTGTCGTTTAAGCCTTGTTTTTCAGTTCCCTTATTGTTTTGTCGTTGTGCGTTGCATGCTGGCCTGCTACATGCATGCACCTGGCTTTGTTTATGTCACCATGTGGCCAGCTGTTCACGTGCATCTGTCTGACAAACTATTATCACTTGTTGTCTCGAGACGGTTGTGAAAGGACCTCTTCTGTTACATGTTGTCCGTTTTCGTTGCTACAGAAGAGAAACGACGTCGTTATTCGCTGTAAATTGGTGAATGGCTGAGACTGCAGACAACGACGTTCTGGTGAGTGACTGACAAGGGTCACTGTCGTCGGGAGCTGGTCGATGGTCTTGTTGTCGTGCCGGCCAGTGGTCAGTCAGAGTCGTGCATCACGCTCACGTTGTCTGACGTGGCGTGGCCATCATCGTCACCTTGCCGCTGTTTACCGGTCGTCGTGACTTCCCCTGGTGCCGCCTTCATCTGACTCACCACTGAGGGAGAACATTTCCTCAGTGTGCTGCTCGGTGCCCCTGAACATCGGCTGGTGGAGTCGTTCCTTGGCGATGTCGCTCTGCGCTGCTGCTGTTGCCTGCATGCTACTGGCATATGCTGCTTTTTTCACTTTAGTTGCTTTCAGTTACTTGTTTGTCTGTTACAGTTATCCCTGGACATTGCCATACTGACTTTATTCCTAGCATCGTATTTTCCCATCTAACTGCTTGTTGTTGTATTTTGATTGCTTTAATATACATAAAATCCCTAGGTGAGCCATTATAGTTGTTCTAGCATACACCACGTAACAACAACAAGCGTCAAACCCCCAAAACTGCCCTTGCCCATGGGTGATCTAGACCCCATTAAACACACCTATATTTGACCCGACCCTATGCACCACACCAAATTACAGCTTGATCGCTTCACATGTTCCACCACACAAAGCCACAGATTTCCCATTGGTTTCAATGGGCTGCCCCATATTCACCCCAATATTGACCCTTACTGTGTGTGGAGCGATACAGTACTCTCATCCATTTAGTACATCCTTGGACTCACCCGACCACCCCAAACAGCATCCAAATCCAGTTACTGTATTTCCTCTAACAGAAGTCGGGGTCTAACGGCGAATACCATAGAGCTAATTTCACACCCCGGCAGCACTGTGGTATGTTGCGTCATTTGTGCGTATTGCGTGATTAGCAGAACGGCAGTATGATTGTTATGCTGTGCCATGCGTATTATTGTATCCAAAAATTGACAAGTCCTATGCAATAACAGTATTGGTGTTTTAAATACATGCTCATCGGTGAACAGGGTGGTTCTAATAGAAGCTGGGGGAGGGGTCTGACACTATTGTTCTGACAGAAGCCAGGGGTTTCTATTAGAGGACATACGGTAGCCATTTTTCCACATTCCACACCAACAGACCAACTGACACACAGACGGTGTGGAAAACGATCTGTACCAATAAGCCACTTACACTGTAGCAAGATGACACAGCCTAATAATTACAACTGATGACCAATAGGAAATCACGTAATAGCCTTCAGCTGTCAGAGAACACATCACAAGTGCACTGCACGAGCGATTCAGCGGCGTTATGCTGTTATAGAGCCGAAGTGTCTGCGCACTACTGACGTACTGTCTTAGCACTTGCCGAAACGTCTCGAGTCCAAAGTGTCCAGGGTCCGAAGAGTCTGTAGAGCAAATGTAAGCTTAACAAAGTGAACTAACTAGTGTTCTACGGGCTAGCACTAGGCATACAAGACAAGTACAGCTGTTATTCAGAATGCGATTCAGCTATAAGCTCCAAGGCAAAAATATGTGGGCTAGGGTCATGCTATTATTTTTGGGTGACGCATGCGACGATCGTCGGTGGGAAATAAGGGAGGCGGAAGCCACAGGAGAGTGAGTGCGCGTGGTGGTACGCGGGTGAGGATAATTAGTGCTAATCCAAGCCATTACCTGCCGACGCCAGCGGCCAGGTGCATCCAGTCAATAACCCGTTCAAGTAGCAGCAGAGCATAATATGTAAAGGTCTGTCGCTAGCTACACTCACCGGACACAATGCTGCAGACGACGAAAAGAAGGAAGCTACATTCATACCCATGTAGGGTTTGTTTCAACAACTGCTCCTACACTCAATCATGTATATGCTGCAACGGCTGCCAGACATGGATGCACACAGCATGCATTCAGATGTCTGATAATCAGTTGCAGTCGTTTGCAGAAGACAACTTCTTCTTATGCCAAGCATGTTCATGTGACGTCTCCACTGGAAGGTAATTATTGTGAAACGCAGTTATTTGATTACTTTTTTTCCAGTTAATTATTAAGAAACAGTTAGCAGGACCAAGATGTTTGCAGTTTTAGATCATTTTGTCAAATTTCAGTTATAAACTGCATGCCAAGCTAATGAAAGTGTGGTTAGTAAATTATTAAATCAATAACTCTAGCCAACAGTCAGATGTGTAAAGTATAAGATAGTTTTCTCAGCGAGTTTATATATAATAGTATGCAGTTGTATTTATGAAAATGACACATGTAACTTAATAAACTTATAGTGCGGTTTGTATTAAGGTCTTGAAAATGTCCACTTTTTTTATCAAAACCAACATAAAGACCAAGACTTTGCACGTTAAAACCAATATCAAGACCACCATTTGTAATTGTAATAGCTTTGCCATGCATTTCTTGGTTTTATTTAAAAATTACATGATTTGAACTTAAAGTAGCCTACATTGTTAAAAGTGACTGAGTAAGTAAACTGATATTCTGATGTAAAATTAATATAACTAGAAATGCGTGGCAAAGCCCAGTGTATAACCCGATTGCCGCAGTAATGTCGCCCTGCTTAACTGGCTTGTATAGCTTCTCATGTTCCCAACATCAAGATGATGCGCAAACAAGCTGCAAGCATCTGATGCTGAATCTGTACAGTGTTCAGCTTTCACCAACACGGTCACCTCCGATGTCTGCCAACTTACCAGCTCATCAGCCATCTGTGAGACTGTTACAGGCCGTCAACCCCTGGTTGCTGTCTCACTATCAGTCTGTCAGTGTGGGAGCAGACGGAAACTGTTTCTTTTGATCTGTGTCACTGTCTTTGTATAACACTGAGATGTATCATGTGTTACTGCATCTTTGTGCGTACTTGAGGTCTTAAATAACCGGCCATTGTATGACACTTCACTTCCAGATTATTACATGCCATTTAAAGTGGACATGTGGCTCCAGTTGCCCAACTATGCAGACTTTGTTTGTACTTTGTTGTCTGAATGCTTACTGTAACATGCTAAGTATACTGGTGGCTAGCTCTGTAAGAAAAATCAATACACATTTGTTAGTTGTAAATACTGGAGAAATGTATCCATTCACAAAACTAATTGTTGGCTGAGGTGTAGCCAGTTTTCGTTATCCAGTTCTAATTTTGTGGACAGTATCCGAATACACGGTTCTGTACCTAACATAAACCAATGTATCTCCTTGCTACAGCACCAGGTTGTACCAGAGACTGTGTTAAATTGTGATGAGGTCATTTAGACTAGAGTACTTACTAAGAATGTACCTGATTGGAGCCACGTACAGGCAGCATACATTCAGTATGACACCCCTGTATGCACAGAAGAAGGGCAAACACCAGCCCCTGCCCATGGTATTCCATTGCCATCAGAAAAAAAACTTACCGCTTTCAGTGTGTCTTGTAATACTAAGTGTGCCGATGCTTCCATAGCTGTGCATTCCATACCAAATGTACTTTGTTGTTAGCAATATTGATAATGAAAAACGTTTGACAAATAGTGAAAAATGATTTTTTTTTATGATGACTGCGATGCGTGGGCTAACATTCGTGGGTACAACATGATCGTGCTGTATGCTGCGTATTGATACAAAAGAGTTGCATGAAAAAATGGCGTTGTTTGTGACCGAAAACGTATTAACGGAAAAGACCAGCTAATCGCACTGTCCAGACTAACCACATCCTTCCACAGTTAGAAGGATAACCCGATACTACCATACACCTAAATGTTCTCCAGATTATACAAAATGGATAGTGATACTGCATGGGTGTCCAGTATATTTGTATGAAAATTTGGGATTTTCTCCACTGATGAAAGCAGTCATGGGAACTATGCATAGGATGGCATGGAGTGTGTGCATGTGCGGCCCAAGGTTACTGCTAGTGTAAAAGAACACTGCACCAAAACCAAGCCAGATCTATTCGAGTATGGTTTTGGATGCGACAAATGTCTCCTGTCCACGAAACCTGAAAGGCTGAATCAAGTGGAAACGTACTGATATAAGTGTTAGGCCTGGTTTCTGTGTCGCCACGGCCACCTTTGTGACGATTTATCGTTAAATGTGCATTTTTGAAATGTCTGTTTATTATTATTATTATTAATATCAGTGCAGCCGTAACATCAAATTTAATCAACAAAAAAGTACGGGGCACTAATAACTTAGTCGATGAAATGATGTGAAGCGTTTTGTGGGGCTAATGCACCTAACAAAATGCGGAGTGTATTACGTGTTGATCATATATTTAATGACTTCTTTGTTTGTGATGATCACAGTGTTTAACAAGAGAGCCTAGCACTGGCTAGCATGGCGCAAGATGATCTGCCCGCAAGCAGCACGGTGGCCGCAATGCGCGGTAAAGTGGGATCGGAATTTGAAACCTAAATTAGCTATAATGTGCCAATGCACTTCCGTCAGACATTGCAATAAGCGTGAGATGTATATATTACATCTCGCGCTAAAAACCAGTCTGTTCCACATAACACTACATTACTATATCTTCTTAGGTCCCATGTTTTTGCATGGTGATGAACAATTCATGATGTATTTGACATTTTCCAACTTTCTACATAGAATGCTGGATACTTACTTGTATTCGTCTGAAGTTAAATTGATGGATGGCATAATCACGGGTTCTGATAAAGAAGCTGCATTGCTTCATGTGTTGCCTTTCCAAACAGTAAATATCTTTTTTGTATTCTTAACTGTCAGGATAATGTGCGGGACCATTTGACAAAAGTAAGAGTGCAGCTACGAATTTGTGAGCATATTTTGAATTTGCTCTTTGGGAGTAATGGTGTGTCCACCTCTGCCAATGAGTCCGAGTTTGAAAACCGCCAGGCCTCGACACTTCAGTATGTACACCAGTACTGCTCGGTAGTAGATGACTACATATCTATGCATGCAGATATTACCCAAACTTTTAAGTAACTGTCAAACTCTGTAGACGGCACCTTGGCTTGGTCCACAACGTTGGACAAACAACAACTGTGAGTCAGGAACAATTTTCTTAAGCTGACTAGCGATTGGAAGCCAGCACGGCTGACAGAGCTGGTGGCTCACCCGAACAATCTTGTAAAAAACGCAGTACAAGAATGAGCACTGCAGCAAGCTATGATTGGACAAGGGGATTTTCAACTTTAAAGTGTTGTTCTGTCGCTGGCTGGGTCTGTCAGATGATCAGAGGGCTGCAGGGGCGTCAATCCCTATGGGACAGGGTGGACATGTTTATGTCCAATATATATGAAGGGGGGACATCTGTGGTAATGTACCCCCAATATTTTAGAAGTGATGTCGTTTATTTTATCCAGTAACAGCAACAACTGTTGTTTGTTATGTTTTAATGCAAATATTATGTGTAGTTTCACAAAAAAAGCTTCAGCTTCTGGGGGACTTTCCCCCAGACTCCCTAACAGGGTTCCGCCCCTGGACCCCGCTGGGGGACTTCCATCCCCCAGACCACTAGTCTTCTTTTATGTCCCCCCAATAATCCTGTGAGATTGACGCCCTTGGAGGGCTGTGCTTACTAAAGCCTTTCTCAATGACAGTGGGCACATTAAAGGACACAACAGAAAGCCCACAGTTACATCCAGTGATGGTTCGCTGACTGTGATGGGCACTAACAAGGTGGCCAGAAAGCCTGGCCAAAGAAAACGGCCACATAGAAAACGTACTGTGTCATAATGTTGTGTCATTTGTGTATATATTTATTAGCATAACTGTAAAATTACTTTTATCTGTTTGTGTTCGGTTTTGTGGTAGATCTTTTTCAAGTATTGTATGACCAAATGCCTTGTATGAGTTACAGTGTTCATTGTACTGCTCCTTTGATAGTAAGGGGGCAAAATCCAACAATCCACGGGCTCAATTTTATTCTGGGCATCACAGTGAATAGAC
>Ga0209366_1000292_pt1 | contig 11497 bp, 4 predicted proteins | sample WorMetmaBAHAMAS2_FD_187391 | JGI IMG/M metagenome (GOLD analysis project Ga0209366, IMG submission 187391) | Marine gutless worms symbiont microbial communities from Max Planck institute for Marine Microbiology, Germany - Inanidrilus... | ecosystem: Host-associated > Annelida > Digestive system >...
GTATTGAGACAGTGCTTTCACAGTGACACTCTGGCTGATGACAGGGATTCAGCCCATACAAACTCATGCAGCTTATCCTTAGAGGTTGTGATTGTGTATGCACATGTAACATGTGTGCATTTGATTTGGTGTTCTTCAGATCGATTATACACGGATCAGCATGAGTGGATCACAGTTGACGGGAAAATTGGAACGGTCGGTGCAAGTAACTATGCACAGGTGCAGCCACAGTTGCAGTGTGTTTTGTAAAACTTCCTATCTTTAGCAGCACAAACACCTCCAGTCCTCTACCAACTGCAGTTAACAGCCATTTACCTGGTGAACAGAGGCGGTTAGCTGGTTCTCCATATCAGTTCCTTCCGCCATTTTTTGGAGAGAACAACCTCTAAGGATAAGCTGCATGAGTTTGTATGGGCTGAATCCCTGTCATCAGCCAGAGTGTCACTGTGAAAGCACTGTCTCAATACCAGCCAAGAGATCGGCTGGAAAAATCGTCTCCAAAATGATCTGTTTTACGTCGAGTGGGACATTAAACATTTACTCAATAAATCAGGAATCTAATACTTTGTGGACAGGAAGTTAGTAATGAATGACAGTGTTGTAGTGGTTCCACAGTTTCATTTTTTATGCAGTCACTGTCTTGGTTTTACAATGAATACATGTCCGCTGTGAAGGATGGAGCATTTGAGTACTGAATTCTCCCATTATCTGATTTTGTCAGGAATATGCATTCAGACTTGTCATAGGGTCTGCATTAGTGTAGGCCAGTGGCAGTGCTGTCATTATTATCGTATAACTTGATAACTTCTCACTGCAACAGTTGGTAATGAAATCATCTTTCGTTATACTTTATATATTCTGTGCTCTATTGCATATGATGTGCACACACAGGCTTGAAGATGGTGGAAAGGAACTAAGATATCAACAGCATTATTCGTATCAGTGCATTGATGACTGGCTTGTAGAAATTATGTGCTAAGGTGCTGGTGTGAATATCTGAGTGGAGCATAGTGCAGATGATTGCATATAGTCTAGATGGTGCAATTGATGCCATTGCGATCCATTCATGTCTTGCTTAATTAACAGCCAGGATGGTTACCATTTGCCTTAATAGTTTCGTTAACTGGGTGTGGACGCTTTTAACTGACTCGTTTAATTATCAGTATTAACTACAAAGAATGCCAGTGTTTTACACCACTGTACTATATACGTTTATTCTACAAGATAACAAATGGTCCGGCATGATGTAGAATGATGTATTCAGAAAGTATATGTCAGAATCAAATAGCCCTACTGTTTAATTGCTTTGAACTGCTTGCATAATTGTTTGCACTGATGTTGCAGGAGACATTAGGAGATATCGTTTATGCTCAACTACCCGATGTTGATGCTGAAGTGGAACAGTTTGGTAAAATTGATTGTTCTCTATAGTGACATTCCATTAATAATAGCTTTCTATAGCGAAGCACATCTGCTGTAACATTATTTCAGTTCCAAGTGCATTATTTCCAAGAGGCATTGCTGGTCATTTTCAATGACGATGTCACTGAATGTAACTGCATGTTGTACGTCATTGAAAATAATAACTAGAAATGCGTGGCAAAGCCTAGCATATAGCCCGCTCAGCGTCATAGTGTCGCCCCCTAGCAAATACTTATGAAATACACCCAATTACTAGCAGCCCCGCCCCATCGTGAAAGTAGCTGAAGTCACCCCAGTGAAATTTTCGACGCTGACTATAAATTTAGTCCGAGTCTGGGTAATATTTCGTGAAGTTACAGGTAAGAACGTGCTGTCTTCCTTTGTATGGGACACGATGTGGAAACCTAAGCATGGGTACTATGTCTGAACTAATTTTGTCATTAGAGGCTGTATGAATTGTGAATAATCATCTGATATGTTTCCAAACCGTTATAAAGTCATCCACACCTGGCTTAGTTTCTAAATTTTATTTTGGATTCTGATATAATTTTAAGTTATTGGTTACTGTCCGCTTTTGTAGTGTCAGGTTTGGTTTCCTCAGAACTGCTATTTGACATTGGGGCTGGGAAGAACTTCTCTGAAACCGTTTATTTTTGTGTCCAATTGCGTGTAAAGATATATAACCATACATAAATTACATGCTGTCTCTGTAATGGACATCTACTGTTTGGCATGTCTAGGTGAGTGTGGTGCACTGGAAAGTGTGAAAGCAGTTTCCGAAGTATACTCTCCAGTTTCCGGCAAAGTGACGGAGAAAAATGCTGCCGTGGAAGAGACTCCCGCGCTAGTAAATCGGTCTTGCTACGATGAAGGTATAAAGGTTACTTTTGCACTCTGGGTCGTAGATCCCAGAGTCTGGGATATACTAGCCCAAGGATTGGCTGGAAATAGCATCTCCATAATGACCAACTTTGCGTTGAATGAGACATGAAACCTTGACTCATTCAATCAGTGATTCCAGTTTGCGTTATAGCGATCCTTCACTGGTTTCAGCCACGGTGTTTGCTAGTTGTCATCATAGGCCAGTACTGAATCTGTGTGCTAACTCTTTGTATAATTAAGCTTTTTGTTTGAGAGTAGCAATATAAACTGGGCAGTATGGTAAATCTTTGATACGTAGTAGCTATATATGATTACATTTGGATAAATTAGTTGTACTGAATGCCATCACTGCTGCTACCGTTACTGCTACTAACAGTTTTTGAACCAGCCTTTTGTGGAGTTAAAAAGCTATTGTTTGGAATAAAATGGAGCAGATTATTACAGGCTGATGATGTCTTTTGTGTCAGTCATGAAACAATGTACAAAGCACTGAAGAAATAGTAGATAAAATGATAGATTAATTGCATGTTAAAATGCTGTTGTCGAATCATTTGTTGCTCTTCTAATGTTCTTTATGAGACACATTTATGTATTTTTTTATTTTTTTTTCATATTTATGCCAAATATCTGTGTACACTTTATTAGATCAACTGATGTATATTGCTTAGGTTGGCTGTTCAAACTAGAAGTGAAAAACATGGATGAACTGAAAGCATTGAAGGACGAAAAAGCTTATGCGGAGTACTTAACAAACAAAGACGACTCTCATTGACAAATAGCAGACAAAACGATACTAACTGCATGCTAAAATATAATTATAGATTAATCGCATGCTAAAATGCTTTTGCTGAAACACTTTTAGCAGAATTCTATTTGTTTAATGTTATACATACAATATTAAAACTGTGCAGTTAACTAAATAAAACATATAACACATGCCAGATATTTGTAATTGATCATTTTAAATACCGGTATTGTTATGAATGGTGGCTCTCTGACAATTTTTCAGCATTATACTACATCAGTCAGGACATTTCCATATTTACCGTGTGAATGATAGAAGCAATGACCAAAAAAAAACTGAAGCAGCTGTTCACTGTGACTTAACTTTAGACCATTGCAGCAGCATCATTCGAACGATTTATTGTAGATTTTCTGAGGTCAGTGATAGTGTTGAACCAGCACCTGTAAAATTGCTCTGTGCTGTGAAAGCTAACACCTGAAGAACTGCAGTGATGCATCTGTTAGAATAGCACTCATATAACAGTGTTTGCTTGGAAAGTGGCAGTTTTGACTACTAACAAATGCAGTGATCACTTACTGCAGTTCACAGCTATCGGTGAATAAAATCACAGAGACATGGACACTGGCTTCTTCTGTCCATACATAGACTGTATGAATGCTCAGTTAGGTCATTTTACTCATGACGTAATGTCAAGTTTTGTAAGCCCAGTTATATCCACCATACTGTTATTCAGCTGCACTGGATTACATTTTCCCATGGGAATACTGAAATAATTCTTTGCATTGTTTGCTGTTGTCATCAATTTAGTTAATAAGTGTGACAGCCAATTTCGCAAATGTAGTCTTAGTTAACCGCTCTAGTATTGCTAGCATAACTGAAAAACAAATAATAAACAGCACTATGCAACTTAAATTCTGGGCTGTGCCAAAATGACATTAATTAGGTATTACTGAGAAATGTGACATTACAAAACAATCACAAAAATACATATTAATCTGACAAGCAACTTAACAGGAACATCATGTTAAAAAAGGGTCATCAGATAAGTAATGATATTCATATAAACAATGCTTTACATAGTATTTTCAGTAACAGTAATGCTGTTAGTTTTACTTAATTGTTTTTTTACATTTAATATGTTTATACAAAATATTGCTGTCTGTACAACTTAACGAAATCTATTGATGTATGTTGCTCAGGTTGGCTGTTCAAACTAGAAGTGAAAAACATGGATGAGCTGAAAGCGTTGATGGATGAAAAAGCATATAAGAAGTATTTAGAAACATATGATTCCGATGATGAATATCAGCCAATCTAGTAGCAATAACTAGAAGTCATGTAACTGCCTGCTCTGAACAGTTGGCCCATGTTTACCAGATGTTTTCGCCATTATGGTTTTGGTCCATATGGTTTCCGCCTAAACGTACTTGGTTTTGCATTAATTTTGAATTTCAATGTTGATCAGAGAGTGACCAAGTTGCATGCATATTAACTTTGATTTCCGCGCATCAGCTTTTAACATTGCAAGTCGTCAAGCCTCGTTTAGATCGCACTGACTGAACTGAATTGAACTGAGCTGCGTGTCTTAATTTCAGTTTGTGCCATAGATTTAATGAGAAATTATTATAAATTGGTAATGATGTGTTTGGAAGCATCATGCATGTGCTGCCACTGGAGGCATGTGCTGTGGCAGCAAATGTTACTGTAAGTCAATTTTTCATTTTTTTTGCTTGAAATTGAGAAATGAATTTATTTTCATGTTCCATTTTGAGTGAAAACTAATGGTAGATACACGGACTCTGTCCTGTCCGGTTCATTTCAGTTAGTACTTCAGTTCAATTTCAATAGTGCAATTTGACAAGGCTTTACATTTTATGTACATGTATTTGTGTCTTAAAGTACATTCTACAAAGGCATAACAATATGTTCCGGTCTATATCTATATATATGTTTGTAATTTGTATGTACATTGTACAGGGTGTGGCAAAAACGTATCCTCTAAAGATTTTTGGCATTTTCTCAGCAATGGCTTAGGATTTTATTATGAAATTTTACATCTTTATTCATGCATCATAGATGTGCATAGTTGTATCAGTAGCTTCTGTAAATATCTTAAACTGTCTGAAATTTATAAACACTGCAGTCTAGCTAAATCACGATTGTTTGCATTATAAAGTAACCAGTAAGTGCTGCATAAGGTAACATTTAAACATCAAAAAATGTTACAATTTAATATTCACTGAGAATGTTCAACGTGTTCACCCCCCAGTTGCAGCACAAGCCTTCAGTTACGTTCAGAATTCCTCTAAAGCCTTGTTAATTGGTTCCTGAGGCAGGTTATCTCAGATTGACTGCAACATATCTTTCACTTTGATGGTTGTTTTTGGTTTGGGGTGGCACTTGTGATAAGCCTTTAGCATTGCCTCCAAGACATGGTAGTCTAGGGTTTAGATCTGGGAACTTTGTAGGCCACTGATCTTTGGCAATCCAGTTATGTTGTTCTACTGATGTTATTTTATGCTGCATTTAATGGTACATTTTTGAAATGCAAAAATTGCAAACTAGCTACACTGCAGTGTTAATAAATTTCACAAAGTTTAAGATATTTCAAAGCTAAAAGTATATGATGTGTTAATAAATAAATCTGTAAAATTTCAGAATGAAATGCTAAGCCATTGCTGAGAAAATGCTAAAAATCTAAGGGCATATTTTTGCCACACCCTGTATAATGTTTATGATTGTTGTACGTTTGTTCTTGTCAGTGCCTTGGCCAACTAATTGGCTTATAGACCTTGAAGAAAACTTCTAGCTAGTTATGAAGATTATCTCCAGTGAGAACAAGTTGATGTTTTAGGCACTTTCTGTCTGTTGATATTATTGCATTGTATATTAATTATAACCAAATAATAATCAGTTTTTTTGCACAAGTATGTAGTAAAATCAGTCTTCTCTCAGTATGCTAGACATCATCAAATCAATATTGTGGATACTTGGATTTGTAGATGATTGATCTAGGTAGATGTTAATGATTTTTATTTGCTTATGTGTTATGTCATATTGTGTATGTGGTTACTGTCGTGTTTAATGAATAATTGTCTATTAGAAAAAGATTTGTTTGGAAATTATCAATTGTCTAGTGTCCTTTACACAAGCTGACCTGATTACCTTGTGTATACAGTGTACCTTTGTAACTAGATTATGGCTGACAGGCTTTTCAATTACTATGCACTTACAGTTGGCATTGATATTACATACACACAAACACTTCTTGGTCATTATACAGCTGAATGCGTTTTAGCTGAAGAAGTAAAGGCTAATAAAGTTTTTCCTCTGTAGTGTTACCGACACTATCATCATGCTTTAATGAACATAAAATCCTTTGAGCACTAGTCCTAAATTATTCAAGGCTAAATTAAGTAGGTTAGGGATAGGTTAATTATATAGATGTATATGTTACCGTAAGCCAGTTTGAATAATTTAGGCCTTCTGGTGTGAGGATTACCTAATTATAGATAGTTCTTGGGTGTACAGGTTCTGCTATGTTAGCTGTTTAACTGAATGGGACACACTCATTGTGTGTGTGTGTATGTATACAAAACTCTGTTAAACGCACAATTTAACTTTGATACTTTCAGCATAACTACTTCATCAAGTCAAATGTCCCAACTGGCAAAAATCATTACACAAAGTTAAGAATATTGAAACATAAAAGTGTGAGCTGAATTGTATCCACTAGCACTGTGATAAACTTTGTACAGGTTGTTCTTCACATAGATTTCTGAATCAGTTTCTTAACACACAACAAAGAATCTGTTCTGAGCAACTGCTCAGTCAACTCCAGGACGTGGTCAAGAAGCACGATTTTGCTCATCAGTGGCTCTATAATGGTTGTGTCAACTGATAACTGGCAGCCATTACAGCCATTAAATCCACACATATTTGCACCACTTGCTCGCAGTGATTTAACCCTTTCTCTGATGTACATCACTGTCGCACTTGTTGGCTGACAAGAGTTGTGCAGTAGCCTTAAAGGAACTGCCAAGAATGCAGCACGTAGAGCGTTACAGCAAATAGTTACATGGACATCACGTTGTAAACCATTCTGCTTCACAAAGTCTTCAAGAGCATCATAGCAAGTCAATTCAAAGGTCCCTCCTCCAGCAATGTGAACTGCACTGCAATGTGATGCCTTTGGATTCAGCCACTTACTGTCAAGCCATTGTCTTAGCATCTTCAATGCATGAAGCAAGTCTAGGCGGATTTGCTGGCATGCCCCTGCCGACATGCCACATAATACCAGCTGTCTTTTCAAGCAAGGGTGAGCACAGAATTGTCGTAAACCATTTAAGTTTTCACATGGTGTGTGCACAGAACTTTTTGGCATATCACTCTGATGCTGATCAGGCATCTTCAGACACATAAAACGTTTTTGTCCGAAAACCTGTGTATTACAAATTTCTGAACAACCTATCAACTCTTGAGATTTAACTTCATAGAGATCAGAAATGAATTCTATGGCAGTGATGTGAAACAACGTTTTGAGTCGTTCAAAATCTTCTGTGTCAACAAACTGCACCAATGATATGCCGGCTTTTGAACACAATGTCTGCAGTGTAGCATCAATAGAACCAGTTGACAGTATCAAGTTCACACAATTTTTCTGTGCCCAATTTACTAAAGCTGTACTGCACTGATGTTTCCACAATAATACACTATCCAGTGAAAGAACATCTTTTGCTGCCAGTGTAGATGAAACTTCACTTTTGTAACCAGTTTTAGTGAAAGAATTGTGCAGAAGTATAAATCTTGAATGAGAATACTCTGGGCAGTGATTAAAGTTCAGGCAATCTCTTTGAATAACAACTCCTTCATAAATATAGGTTGATGTTGGCAGCATGCAGTCCACATCAATACACAGTAAATAAAAGTTATCAATACAGACATCGACTTCAGCAGACAAGTTTTGAAAATCACTGACACCTGAACACAGAAAGTCGACCAAAATCTTGCTAAGATGACTACGAATAATTTCTGTATATTTGCCACAGAGATACGACTTAACCAAATTATGCATTGTTGTCACTGTTGCATTTTTATCTTCACTTACATGCACTACACAACAATTCCTTTGCAAAGCCGGCAACAAGACATCACTTAACAACTGACTACGAATATAGTGTACAGCACACAATAAGGGATATCGCTGTTCGGATCCAATGCCAAATCTTTCTTCAACAGAATTAGCAATACTGCTGAAGATGCTCATCAGATACAGCACAAACGTTTTGCTGCCATCTCCAGTGTAATTGTGATGAGTGATAATGCTCCTAATAATCAAGCTTCCTAGTGGATGTCTGACGTTCATACACTTTAATATCGTGCAGCCGACGTCAGTTATAAGAACCTGGCCAGTGGGTGTGTTCAGCAGCGTACTTTTGCCGACTGGACCGAACGTTTTCTCTAGCAGGCTATCAAAACACCGACAGACGAAAGACAAATTCCTAATTGAAACGTGCTCTTCACAAACAGTATCCATATTAGAATACAAACACCAAATACTAAGTAATCCGACGAGAAATGTAAAAATAGTGTGACGTTTATCGCAACATTTTAACAAATTTATAAAAAAAATACCACCGTATAGTATAGCAACTACGTTGATAATGTAAACAAACCTACGAGCATAGAATATATCACAGTGAAATGGCTCTAAGTAAAATACAGAAATGACGAACGCTTTGAAGCACTATTGGTTGTGCTATAGGGACGGGAGGTGAGGGATAGCCTACCGCATTGAGTATTGTCAAGTTCAGATTTTATAACAGATTATATTATTTTCTTCTGTAAATGACAAATGTAGTAAAGGCAAGACATCAAACGAAACGTTATCCAACCGCAAATGGATAGTATTTGTTCATAGGGCATATGCTGTACAGTATACTTCTAGCTTCTGTGCATGTATTGTAGAACTTCTGATAAACGGCTCGGTCTTCAATTGTCATGTTCGTTTACTAAAAGTTCTCGTCATACACTAGGGATTGCAATCACGAACCACTATCCTAACCCTGGGATTCCAGAATGAATAGCCTTATCCCGGGATTAAAATTTAAGGAAACGACTAGAGAATTGATCTTGGTCTATTTTCCAATCCCAAAATCAAGAGATGTAGTCTTTGAGATTTGGGTCTTGCTCTGGAGACTCCCCGAGGAATGGCAGTCCTGGTCCGGAGGAGCAGTCTTGGTCACTGTCTTGAGGTCTTGATCTTGGTTCATAGTCTCGACATTTTCATAAAACCTTGATAAAATAACGATAATACAATCATTAAAAGTTAATTTATAACGTTAAAACGTTAACTTTTACTTGTATTTCAATGATTTATTGTGAGGCAAATGCTTGCATGCAACATTTTCAGTTTGTCATAGCATTTATTGCAGTGCTGCTCTGGCAGCTAAGCAATCCTGGCTTTAGTGTCACAATAAATGAATACATGACAGTCATTGTTATTCCTGTATTATTTAAACTTACACTTGCAAACTGTGCACACACATAACTGTGTCTTTGGCATATACAATGATAAAAGACTAAACGTGAAACAAAGGCAAATTACGTCCAAAACTAAATGTGACAATTATATACTGAAATTTAAACATCACCTTTCATTCGCAGTACAACTGCATAGCAGTTTGTGTACTCAACGAGAAAACTATCCTATACTTTACAAATTTGACTGTCAGTTAGTGTTATTAATTTAATGATTTCAATTCATTGCCACGCTGTGTTTAGCTTGACAAATCCTTATAACTGTCTTCGACAAAATAATCTGACACCGTGTGAAAGTCTTGGTCCTGAAAATAAGTCGTTTACATCACTGCCGAAATACCATGATTTTCATGACCAAATCCCGGAATTTTCGGGATTAAAATTCATGGTAAAAATACCGTTATTTGGCCGTTTTGGTAACTGAAACCAATCATTTATCAACACAGCATAGTTGCATTTCACTCGAAAGGTATAGGTATGACTTCCTATTCGTGTTCTACATTGACCTTAAGTATAGGTGGAATGATAGTTGAGTTGTACGCATACTCTTAATGCATCATATAAAACATGATTTCATGCACTAAACCTGAAGTATGTAATGTATGGCAACACTTGTCAGAGGAGGACTGAGACACATCAACATGTGACATGCATAAAAATTATCTGTGAGTTCGGCAGCGCAATTTCTGTGATATACGAACAGACAGACAGATGAACAAACAGACATATTCATCACAATACTTCGCCCCCCTTTCTTGGATAAAGTAAAAATTTCTGCTACTATCGTTACTGTTTAGTGTTTAGGCCAAAAATATGGCTTTAGAACAACTACACAGCTTGAAATAAGAAACCACACTTATGTAGAAAGCTGAAATTATAAGTAAACACAAGGCAAAGAACATACAGCATTATCTCTGCCAATCAGATGATTTATAGCATTTACAAGGTAATACCAATAAACATGATTATCTACTATTTTTATCCTCTACAGATAAAAGAACTAATTAGAAGCTAATAGGCCTGACAAATATGGCTATAATTACATATATTAAAAGCATGGCCTATAACAAAAAATATGACAAGATAAAATAGCGCAATAAAATACACTGCACAAAAATTCTTAAACCTGCATATGACAATATGAGAAAAAGCATGATTAACAAATACAAACAAGTGGTCAAATAACTTTGACAACAGGCCACATCGCAGGGGTGGTGCCTTCCGAACGACATCTCTACCTCGGTCACTTTACTTGATGTACTGTAACGTTTACTTAGAAATGGCACATCCTTGGACCCAACCAACTAGGGCTGCAAGAAAATCACGGAATCATGATCACCGTGAATACTATGATTTTAACAGTGTGTTGTGATTTTTGGACAGTGCCGTGATTTTGTGTCATGGCTGTGATCATTAGCAGAATATGTACAAAATCAGCATTGTGAACTTGCAATTTGTGCACAAAATGTTGCAGCATTCTTTTTTCACTGGATCTTGGCCAATTTATTATTTGACATAGCTTTCATCTGATTTTTTGCCATTTGACAAACTTTTCTTATTTTCATGGCATGTTGATCGTATATATCATTATAACATATGGAGCGGCTCTAGCGGCATGGCATGACTCAATTATGTACTCATTTTACTGCTTTGCATTGATGGTGAAGCCAAACAGTGACTATGAAGGCAATAAATAACTAGGAGTACTGAACACAGTGATTTACCATGATTTTCGCAATTTTTCCAAACATCTACTGTGATTTTTCCGACTTTTTGCCATAATTTTCTTGCAGACCTACACTGGACCCACCACCCCAAACAACATCGAAATATGCTGAGCCATTTTTCTACAGTTCACTGGAAGTTTACAAAATGGTCTGCACCAATTAGCCGCTCATGATCTAGCGA
>Ga0209366_1000293_pt1 | contig 11440 bp, 3 predicted proteins | sample WorMetmaBAHAMAS2_FD_187391 | JGI IMG/M metagenome (GOLD analysis project Ga0209366, IMG submission 187391) | Marine gutless worms symbiont microbial communities from Max Planck institute for Marine Microbiology, Germany - Inanidrilus... | ecosystem: Host-associated > Annelida > Digestive system >...
GCCATACAAGTAGCGTAACACCAATAAATGCACACTGTGTTAATCATCTAGTGCAGTGCCACTTAGCAGTCAGAAATTCCATCAACTTACGCGGAAGGCCAACTCTGAAACTGCAAATGCACAATTGACCTTGACTGATGAGTCTGCAACAATACAAATATCCATACCACTATTGTGTGACACCAATCAGCAGAATCAACCAACATTATAATGTCGTCCAAATTTACCAACATTACCAGCTAACTCAGGGCCAACAATGCCGCTTGTTTGCCTTGCACACTTTATGCTGTCATCAACTGATTGCTGTTACAATGAGTCACGAAACTAACTGTCAGAATAAATTAAAGCTGATCGACCGCTTATGCGCGACACGTTGAACGCCTCCTGATTACTGACAGACAATTCCAATGAACTGGTAATGGGTCATTCGCAATTATCATTGGCTGAACTCGGCAAACAGAGTCCTAATATCGACCTGCTCCACTGGTTCAAACGGGAGAGCGTAAACAATTTTCACTGTTTGACCTTGACCTTTGATCTACAACTTTGACCTACAAACCCAGGCTAGCCAAGGTCGACCCTCATGCCAAAAATCAAGGTCAAAGGTCAAACGGTTCAAACAGGAGAGTGCCCACAGCAAACGGACGAACACACACACACACACACGGACGCTACCAAACGTATTATTTCCCCTGCTACGCGGTTTGATAACAGAGAGTAATTTAAAACTTCTTATGCACTAATACTGGATATCTGGTGCAAAAAATGCAACACGAATTTAATTAGGAGTCTGCTGTGAGATCAAGAAGAGATGAGGACCAGGGACGATTTCCACACTGGTGTCAGTCCACTGAGGCCCAACAGTGCTTAGACGATGTTGGCTGGGCAAGATGAAGACATCCAGTCTCCTAACATGTGCTTTAACTATTCCAAATGTTCTCCTTTGAGAAACTCTGCATAACAGGAGTAATACCATTCAAGAAGGCAATTCAACAAAAAGTGAAAGATGTACTAGACCAGTACTAATGCAAGAAAAACACAATAAAGAAACACAACAAATACCAAAAGTTTTTATTACTCCAATTATTCACAAATTTACTACATCAAAAGAATAAAGTGACTCAAACAAGACAATTAAAAATAGAGACTTTGCCCCATCGCGTCAATTTGACACTATGCACTGTGCAATTCCACAGCCAAACTCTGTTACTATTATGACCAGTCATCTGCATATGCCCCATTATCTGAATCATCCATAAAACGGGAAGTACTGCAGAGGATGTCTAGAGAATAAAGCCAGGCCACAGGTAGTACATACAGAGAATTCCTGAACATGTTTTTAAAATATGTGAATGGATAAACAGACAAACATATAGATATGCTGAGATTGCAATATTTCACACTTCTATGAAGTAAAATAGCAAATCAAATTATCACCTACAGTAATTAGTAAAACGTAAAGCTTACGGCTTTGTTATAAACCGACAATATTCGTTCAATCCACGTGTTCATATTTTTACTTGACTGAAGCGTAATGGTGAACTGGCCGTGAGCTATACTGTGACCCTTGTCAACTGGCCAATACACGTGATTCTGCAAATATACATCAAACATACACAGACGTGAGTGACTCCTTCGATCAGCGAGTAATAAAGTTCACTGTACTGGCCAAGAATATCTATTTGCATCCACTTTGTACCGATGTTTCGATACAGATATCTGTAATGGATTCAGCACAGAAACAGTTCTTAAGTTCATAAAATTTTGTAATCTAATGAATAATTTAAGTGCAAATACATAGTTGTGCAAATAAACAGATTGTCGAATAACAGCAGTCAGCTGGCTGTTATTTCAATCATGAGAAACTGCATTCCTCACGATAAGTTTACAACAGTTACTGGTATGCGACAGCTGCAGGCTCAGAGGCAAAACATGGCCAATAAAACAAAAAAAACGGGAGTCAATATACTACCAGTATCCAACGGCAGCAACAGTAAAACGTGGATCAATACTACTGCAAACTATATTAAAAAGAAACTGTGAAAGAGCTCGAGCGACTGACCTTGCAGCCGGGTTCTTGTTCCACACACAAAACAACGACGATCTCACATCCCTCATCGTAAACCATCTGCCAGAAATCGGCAAATGTTGCCGGCAACGGCGACTGAGCTGCTATAAAGTTTGGACAGCTGGCAGATAAATTCTACAACAGTGCAATTACTTCTCAATGCATAATTTTGTTCAGTCTACAGCAGACGTTTAAAAATCTTTCAATATTGTATATAAGAAATAACTCCCAGTATAAATTACACACTCAACTTCACAAAACTTCATAACCACACATTAAACACTATTCAGAAATTCAAACTGTCGTATACTGAGAAAATTGAGTCGTTTATGTACCTATACTCCCTCGATACTTTCAATGCCAATAAAGTTATTTTCAAGTCAATCATCCATGAACAATTAAAACACAAGATGCTAAGCTAACTGAAATCACCTTGAGATGACTTGCATTAACGTAGTCATTTGATGCACCAGATAACACAACCCGCGAGCTGTCGTCTGCACAGACCAGACACAGCAATTGTACAACAGCAGTACATCTGACAAGCCGCCTAACATGAAGTAGAAAACAGTGAAAAGAACAAAGAAAAAACTATTCACTTTACATGCAAAATGTTAACCAAGTCAACAACATAACTGGATTTTTAAAGAAAACAATAATGCAACACACATGGCATGACGTCTGGAAAACGATTTTTCATAGGATTACATCGTGCAACGGCCATGGAAAAGGACTTTGTCGTCTTTTCTTGCTCATCGTTTAAATCCTGAAAAGATACACAAGTTGTAACACCATTTACAACAACAAGTATGCATATATCGATTTAATAGCCATTTACAGGTAAATCTAGATTAGCTAATGCCCCCGGTAATTTTAATCTCCCACTTGTTCACGGCCTGTGTGGTGTAATGGTTAGGGTGCTGGCTTGCGACTCAAAGAAGTAGCAGGTTCCACTCCTTTGAGCAAGTTGTTCACACCCATGTGCCTGTGTCACCAAGCAGCATAATTTGATACCAGTCATAGGGCAGTGATATCCTCAGCTGGGAAGGTAACCGTAGGCCTGGCTATGCATCAAAGACTTGAGTGGCTTATTGGGCCCATTCCATGGGGCCATAGCGGTCCCCTCTGTCACGCGTTGTCGCTGTCGTCGTGGACATCGATGTGCAGGTGGCGCGCGACAGTACCGCTAGCGACATCTGGTGAATTGGCGTGAAGCGGCTCGCAGTGGTGAATGGGCCCAACATTTTTCAAACGCTTCTTGTTCATTTATGGGCTTAAGGCATAATTAAGGGGGATGAGCACCTCATCCACACTTCTCATAGGGTATGGTACACTTTACTTTACTTTCAAACATGCACCATTGCCTGGGACAGACCAGAACTTTTCATATCCTCATCATCATTTCCTCTCATCTTCCTCAGACCATGAAACACCGTAGAAAATGTTACCAGACATCATGTAAAATAATTAAGTAAGTAAATCAGTAAATTCTTTAATGTCCATTTACTGCCAAAACTAATAACAGATTAGTATCTGTAATTCTTAGTATCTCTATATTTCTATGCAAATTACACTGGATCCCCCGAACATCTTACTTTCATCATCCTTAATGCAAACATTATCAGCGTTTTGAAAGTACAAGATCAGTAACACAGAAAATACACCTGTCACAGATACATACACAGCAAAAAGCTAACCTTCCATTCCTTGTCGAGTGGAAAGTAGCCACCAAGGGTCGGTTTTACCAGTGAATCGACATGCTTCTGGAATTTTTCAACTTCAGCGACAAAACGCGTCATCGTGTCGGAATCAGCGTAGACGTCTCGGGAAGCGTGCGAAGACTGGCGGTCACTGTGATGTAGATGATCGTCTGATTTCTCGTCCACTTTCACACAAGAATACTCCGCTGCTGTCACATCCTTGCCCTCTGCTAAGTCCTCACCCGACGGTTTTACGCTAGAATCTCTCTGCTTTGGTTGGGCATCACCGGTTGATGAGGCTGTCTTGCCAGAAAGATCAATGTCACGCAGTGAATCGACATTCTTAGAAACCTCCGCGGTGGTAACACGGCTTGGCTGCAGGGGGCTTGGCAGACATACAGGAATATCAACCAATGCCTGCATCTCCCCAGGAGCACCGTTCATACTGTGGGCGTAAGATGTGCCAGCAGAAGGCGGGTGTTGGCTGCTGAACGGCGCCTGGGCGGTGCTGACGTTAAAAGCAGACTGGTTGGCAACTGGCGGTTGACTGCTGCCAGGGTGGTACAATGACTGCTGAGGCATGGCGGAAGATGGATGGCGCACCTGCTGCTGTGGGTGTGAAATAACCGCAGTTGGCTGAGAATATGCAGATGTAGGTTGGTTGTAAGCCTGGTTAGCATCTGGATATCTCATCTGCGGTGAACCGCCAGGAGGATAACCCGCTGTGTGGTGCACTTCGGGTCGACTGGGTTGGCCAGGCCGTGGTTGATACTGATGTTGGCTCGCTGCTACTGGCTGCGTTTGACCAGCGGATGGATGCATCGGCTGCATCTGACTGGCAGGAGGTTGCCGGTATGGCAACTGTTGCATCCCGGCAGGATACGGCTGTGTCCCAGGGTACTGGGTACTGGGTACTGCTGGATATCTTGGCTGTGGATGAGCGATAGGATATTGAGCATGCGAAGGAGCCTGATTTGGAGCATGACTACTTGCATCAGGAAACTGTTGACTAGGCATAGGAAGTCCAGGCACTGTCTGGCTAGCCGTCACCACCGGGTATCGTGGCTGATCGTGGCTGACATGCTGCGGCTGCTGTTCCACGAAACCTGCCGACATGGGCATCACAGGATGCTGTCCGGGAACAAATGGACTCTGACTAGCAGATGTGACCTGATGGGAAACAGGCTGCTGTTGTGGTTGTGAAGCAATGGGATGCTGCGGATAAGACTGTTGATTACCAGTCGGCAAATTTCCAGGACGCACATTACCGTACGACATTTCTGGATGTACTGGGTACGAAGTTTGCGCCGGCGGAGTAATTCCTGGCGGATGAACATTGGAGAGTGGACGACTGAAGCTAGGCTGAGCTGGCTGATGCATCGGCTGAGCTGGTGGGGGGTATTGCTGAATTACGACTTCATATGATGGAGGCCGTACGTGTCCCGGCTTAGACAGATATGGAAACTGACCAGCAGTGGATGGTGGCGGCAGAACCATCGGTGCCTGGTAGTAGTATGGCTTGGAGACTTCGATATTTGACAGCTGAGTTCCACCAACCAATGACGACTCACGAGGCGTGTTATTGGAATTGTTAACTTGCTGATCACGAATGTCGGATACTGCCACGGGTACGTTAGGTTGTTGCAAGTTATTCGCGGCAACGTTTCCACCAGGATATGACTGACTGAAGCCAGCTGATACGGGAGGTACACCCATACTGGCTACAATGGTGTGTGGCAAACCACTATGTTGAGCAGTAGGCACAACTGCTGCATTTGATACCAGAGACGGCCGGCCAGTAACCTGATTCTGGAATGAGGAAATGTTACTCGGCAAAGCCTGCTGGGTATACACGCCAGCTGCAGCAATCCCAGGCTGGCTAAGACTATGCCCAGAATATACAGGATTGCTTACCACTGGTGGCTGTCCAGTCACCTGCATGTCACGCTGGGAGTTTGAGGAATGGCCGCGGTGAACAGGAGTATCAGTGTGACTGCTAGTAGGCTGTACACCAATGCCGGCCACCGTCGAACTCACATCGACAGATGCCTGACTGTAGTTCTGTGGAACGCTGTAAGGCATGTTCACTGGTCTGAAAGGCTGCTGCTGCTGGCTTTCAGCCGGACCGCCAGGATGTGCTATCGTCAGTGGCGGCTGGAGTGCAGGACTGGCTGATCTCGGAGCGCCGGGCGGAGCAGTCGGCGACAGCAGCATTTCGGCGATGGGATAGCCGGCGTCGGAATGCACAAACCCGGTCCCGGCCGACCACGGCATCTCAGCATGACCGTTTGACGTGGGAAGTGACACTGGCGGCTGCCGCTGCGGAGATGGAGGAAAACTGACAGAAGCCTGGGGAAGGTGAACGGGCGACGCCGACACGCTCGCTGGTAACGAACCTGCACTACCAGGGGCACAATCGTTGGACACAGTCGGCACACGGCTTCCGGCTTGTGCTCTCGGTCCAAACGAACCGGGCTTCATAAACGGGAGAAAATCTTTAAGCTTTGGAGCTTCAGAGGAAGGCATCTGAGGCATTCCGGCTGCCGAAGGCTGAACCAAACTGCTGGGCATACCAAGCACGGCATCCGGCGGCAATTCAAATGCCGCTGCAGGCAACTGTTGATGGTGACCAGGTTTGGGGGCAGTCGGTCTTTCTGGAGGTGCCGCTGAAAATAAACCAACGCTACATTTTATGCCAGTCAGCACAGTTGATCAACTACTAATAAATAGACTGTGAAATCTATTAAAACACTAAATGCCAGCACTAGCAGTTCAGCTGCCCAAGCAAGATAAAACTGGTTAAATCAAAATACATACATTACAGGCGATAACAGAAGATTGTATCGGTGAAGCCTGAAGTCTTATTCTTGTAGTCAAAACCAGTACTGAAGTAGAAGCCAAATTTGACATTAAACTACTAATATAATTAATTTTAACTTAACCCTAGCCCTAACCCTACTGACCTAACTGTAATCTGGTTTCGACTACAGGAATAAGACTTCACCGACTGTACCGATAACTGTAGCGACTGTGAATTTCTGACTGGCAGTAACTTATTTTCAGTTCCAAATTGTAGTCTGCTTTTCAGCCATAGTGCTATAGAAACTTGTTTCTCAACTTCACTTTCAACAGTTGATTTTCCACAGGAGTGGTCATTCCTAGTAAATACCGTGGTTACATACTCACAGCAAGCTCCCGTATGTACCCGCTATCACATTTTCAATGACCTACAGTATGCCAGTGGCTTTTCCAGAATAATATGGCTTGTCCAACTGATCGACAGAGGCCTATATAAGAACATCTGTTTAATTGTCACTTTATACATCACTTTAGTTACCTAAACACAAACAAACGCACACGAACAGACACACCCCATGATCACTCTATCTGGACCACTAAAGTGCTCTGTAAAAATAATTTATCAAATTGAACAAATAAATAATTTCAAAGTACCTTTCGGAACCAGCCTCTCTCGTATTCTGGAGCGTTCTTCCTGCTCGGCATGGCACACCCGATGCGAGCGCTCGAGCAGATGTCTCACTTTTGCCTCCAGCTTGTCATAGAACTGACGGCCGCGGTTCACTTTCGTCAGCAAATCTTCGTAGACCGTGAATGACATGATCAGCTCCGCAATCTTAGCTTCTCGTCTACAAGCATGCAAGCTCTTTTCTCACAAATGCACCGACCTATATCAGTCTTAACTAGTGCTAGAAACTGGTACATGGGTAACCATTTCAATAGCCGCCAGCTAGGTACCTGCCAGAAACCCGGGCAGAGCTTAATACCCATGGACGGGTAATGTCAAATCGATGCAAAATTCAGTAAAATTAAAATTAAATTTAAAAAAATTAAAAATACGAAACAAAAATAACTGTCATTGGTTAGCCGCTTGTCTAAAATGTTCAGTTTTGAGTTAACATTTAAAGTCTGCAGTATCAGATGTATAATAAAGATGTGATGGCAGGCAGTTCCAAGCGGCAGGACAGGCAAAACGGAAGCCGTGCTCACTAAACTTCGTTCTAGTTCGCAGTTTAACATAGGCTGTATCAGCGGATCAAAAACCAAGCCATGTGCCAGACTGTGCAACAGAAGTGACGATGTCAGTCAAACAGTGTGACACTTTGCTGCTGTGCACTAACTGCATACGTAGACACAGTCTGTACTGGATACACTGTTAATGGGCAGCCAGTGTAGCTGCCTCAACGCGAGCATCACATGACTGAATGGTCCTAGGCCGACCACAGGTTGTGCAGTAGCATTGAGTACTCGCTGAAGTTTAAATCAATATACACATCCAAACACAAAAGGCATTCTATGGTAACAAGTTGCCACAACATTCCATAAATTAATGCAAATCAACCACAGTTCAAAACATTTCAACACCCATCCAGATACCTGGGTGTAAAATACCCGAAAATCCGACAACCAGTATCAACAGCCCTTTTTCCTGATGAAACAAGGTTAGTGACTTTTGTCAGAGTTGTTAAGACCGCCCATTAATTTAGACCGGCTAACCATGCCTAAAAGTACCAGTTAACCGATTAACCATAGTCATTCCTGGATGTGCCAGCCGCCCACATAACGACGTCACAGTGAGTGATGTCACTACAATGTCACTCCCCACACATGGCCGTCACGATGCCCAGCAATGCACATCGGTTGCACAGACTGGCGATGGTTCACGTCTCATCCAAAGCAGCTGACCTACAGCCATCATTGGGCCTAGGAACAGCATTGCAATCTTCCCCCCCACGCACCAGTCCCACACTGTTGTTTATTGCTAGTGATGACTGTGTCCTAGGTACTGGTAATTGATATGCAGTTGACTGGCTAGCGCTAGTTAAGATGGCAACAAACAGCAGCAGCAGCAGCAGTCATTATTGGTTGAGTCCACAATGGACAAACAAATGTGTGGGAGGATGGAGATGGGAACAATTACAATTAACCAGACTGAGCCAGACATGACCTGTCCCAGATTCAGGACCGGTTAACCAGTTAAATGTTAACAACTCTAGTTTTATTCCTCTAATTGTCTTGGAAAAAAAAAACTTTTGGAGATAAGTTGTTTAGGTTCGTTACGGGCCACATGTCCTTCCTGTATCCCAACTAACATTGTGATATGTTGAACTACACAGCATAATACAGTATCTGTAAAGCACAAAATGCCAGCTGTGTCACATTCAATGCATAGCTGAAACAAAACAAAGAAACTCACTTATTTGAAGTCTCCGTGTTCTCTTTCCTAATTCGAGCATACTTGGCATTCGTGTCTGTCAAGGCTCGCAGAATGTTGTCCTGAGCGTTAAGGTTCTGCTCAATCAGAGAAATCGTTTTAGAGTGCTTGCCAAGTTCGTCCTGAAACAGCTCCTACATATCAAGACAGATTCATCGTTTTAGTTTACTGCTCCAATATACATTCCACAAAACTACAGAACTGGCAAAAACATATCTGTCGCCAGACCAACAAGTGTCAGAACATCAAACACATATACGGCATATTTTACTTTACTGAAAATTTACAAAAAAGCCCACATCCATTTTGTATTTAGCTCTAAGCAAAACCGTGCACGTGAATCGATATAGTGAAGAAATTGTATAATAGCACCAAACGCAGTTCAGTGTTACATGACATTTCACATTTGCGCCCGGATTCTTTTTGACTTCGTCACTATATGACTTACTTACTTACTTACACTGGTGTTAATAGCTCAAGCCACTTTCCTTTTAGAGTGCGGACACATAGACACAGTTAGAGACAACACTGATCACCATACTAGCTACTGTGGACAAGGGTCACAGCAACAGGAAATTAATGCAACGTTGTCATACTTCCTGATTTTTGTCTCCGTGAGTGACAAGCGTTGACGTCAGATCATCCTTCAGTAGCTCATCACGGAACTGCTGTTCAAACATCTGACGCTGCTTCTGCATCTCCGCTATCTTGTCACACAGTCGCCTCATCTCCTGCATTGTTCCTTCGTCGTCGGATGCTACACATACATCTAGTCACTGTTAACTTTCCGACTGATTAAGTAAGTTAGTGTATTTCCGTGGTGCCAAAAATCAAGGTCACGATGCGCTGTGATTTCTAAAACCCAAATAAATGTGTTTTCAGATGTTGCCGGAATTGTCCACAGCTGGTCGGTCATCTGCCGCGGATTAGGCGGCAGACCATTCCACAGGCACAGTCCTGCAACAGCAAAATTTCTGTCACCAAAAATTATATGCATCTGTGGAACAGCCAGTGTCTTCTTGGATAGGGAGCAGAAATATGGTCGACTATGCTCGGAGACGAGTCGAATGTCAGCAGTAAGGTGCATTATCATTAAAAATTTCATCATGAACAGACAGTATTTAAATACTTCACAATCACTGAATACAACATTTGGCAATTTTACTTGCTAAAAAGCATATCGTACATCTCGGAATGTCTGCCGCGGATGGCAGCATTTTCTGCAGTTCAGTCAACGGCTGGCTGAGAAGCCGCAGATTGGCAATATGGACTTCCATGGCTCGGTGCAGTTCTTCATTCGACTGCGCCGCTTTCACTAAACCTTCATGATACTTGGCACAGTCGCTGCGCAGCTCACCAACTATCACATTTGAGTGGCGGCTTCCAGCAATCTTCTGTCATCAAACAGCCACATTAATATTTCCAGTCACACTCTATCACATTTAAGAACAGTTGCTTTTATTTATACGTCTGTCTTTACTGAAAATTCAAAGACAGAAACATGCCGATACTACTATTTTAACAAGTCTGCTTGCAATGGCTACTAATCCAATAAGCAAAAGAGGAAGAAATAGTCTAGTCTTTCATTTTTTAGGTAAATGTGGTGCATACATGACAGTAAGATATTCTATTTTTGGTAAATACCTCACAGAAATTGAGAATTTACGATATATTACACCAGACATTCGCTTGAACTTCGTGAGAACCATAAAAAGATTTTTCTGACCTCTGACCAGATTGGGGATGTGCAGTCAGCAAATTTGGCCTTAGTGCTGGTCAACTGTAATATTTACCATCTCAAAGGTAAAGGTAAAAGAAATAGCAAGTCAATGTCCTTTTAATAAAAAGTTATGGCCCTGATACATAGAGACACACACACACTAGACCAATTTCTGTACCTAGACCACTATTATAAAGTTTAGAGTAAATTATTATTATTCTTATTCCCTACATAGTGACTTCACATGGGATGATGAGAATTATAATGCCAGATCCAAACTTAGGTATCTCCTGAAGGAATAATTAGTTCACAGTTTGATGGGTCTGTCGGCAGACAAGATTCCAATATCAACAATTACAGAACATATGGATTACTGCTGGCTTACAGAATAGATAACATATGCAGATAAAAATCATAGACTGGCTATGATGATGACAACACCCAAATAACAAATAAAAGACCTGGAACTCTTTCTCTTGCTGGTCTTCTTCATCAAGTAAAGTCTGAATTTCATGTATGCTCACTTCGACGTCCGTTGCAATTCCAGACAGAGCTTTCACGACAAATACACACAAACTAATGCAACAACACAGAGAGAAATAAACTCCGAGAAGGACAAACAGCAGACCTGGAGTGACTCAAAATACAGAAGAAATAGCAGCAAATAAAATTTATTGAAGATCAGTCCGGTATATTCTGACATAACTGCTGTCCAAGGA
>Ga0209366_1000295_pt1 | contig 11434 bp, 8 predicted proteins | sample WorMetmaBAHAMAS2_FD_187391 | JGI IMG/M metagenome (GOLD analysis project Ga0209366, IMG submission 187391) | Marine gutless worms symbiont microbial communities from Max Planck institute for Marine Microbiology, Germany - Inanidrilus... | ecosystem: Host-associated > Annelida > Digestive system >...
CAACTATCATCTTCTGCAATCGTAAGAGTCTAGAATGGTTAATTTACCATTCTCATTCCATCTTACTCGGGCTTTCCTGGAAAAGAGATAGTTAAACAGGTTTCTGTATTTCCCCATGTATCAAAGCTGTCATTCGGGGACCGATTTAAGCTTCGGTTTAGAAATGTAGTTAACAGTTAAAGTTGAAATTGCGAGATACAGTCACGAAGTGATGTAATATAACGTGAAAACGACGACAGCAAGCAACGTACGCCTCTGAAGATGGCGTCTTTGACAGCATGGACATCAGTCACACGGCCGTCGTTGTCCATGTATTTAGACCACTGCTCGGCAGTCACTGGGAGTGATCGTATGACGTGAGGCAATGGCGGTAACTCTCTCTACAGACAAATAATACACACACTCACCCTACCACCTCTCTCACTATCCAACTGTCCCTATCACCCGAAGGCTATCTAGTGCCACAAAGACTCTCAAAAATTAAAACGAACTAGAAATGTATGGCAGAGCCTAGCACGTAGCCCACCCGGCATAGCAGTGTCGCCCTCTACCAAACAGTAATGAAACACGCCCGGTTACTGATCAACGCAGTGAATCCCCCTAGCAAATGTAACTAAACTAACCCTAGTAAAATATTCTCCACATTCAGGATCACTGAACTGAATGAGAGCGAATTTCAACAAGATGTAAAGCTATTATTGCCGATGAATCAGCTGAAATCGGAACTCGACACTGCAATCTGTATCAGAATGCAATATGCCATAACTAGGTACAGCATGAAGGCAATGCGGCATGAAATAGATCATAAAAGAAAGACATCGTCTAGATCGGTCGGTTTAATACTTAACAAGTGCTTTCAACACAATCTAGGTCATATCGCACCTTTAATTAAGTAGAAAATATTCAAACAAAATTTTGTTTAAAACTAGTATGATGACAGCCGATAGTTCTTTGTTAGCCGCTACTCACCGCAGTGATGAGTTCAAAGCCGGCCTCACTGAGCGAGTTGACCGCGAGGCTAGTAGTTGCGGTGGCGGGCGCAGTCAGGTCCGACGACATCATTATGTCGGCGGATGGAGACGAACGGTCAGCGGTCAACAGAGTGTCACGCAGGAAATGAGTCACTTTGGAGAAACCACCCATCGTCGCACTGTACGGGTCTTGAATGAACTTCTGCATTATATAGACACACAAAAACTGCATCAACTACACGGTCCAGCAGTGTCATACAAGTCTGTGTTGTCAGCACTCGTAACTCATGCCACTACATATTGATGGTCAATTGTTAGTGCTGCTCCCTGGTGAGTTATATTGAGTATCTACGCTGCTAATAGAAGCTTGCAATTGCTTTTTGCCAACGTACCAGACGGGACAGACAGTCGCACAAAAGATGCTTTCATACGGCCAGCCAGTGTCGTAATTGAGTAAGAAGTGTTTCAAAAATGCACTAAAATGGCTGTATATGTTTCCAACATTGATTTTTTAAAAGTTCTGTACAAATCGTAGTAGCCGACAATTTCTGCAAAATATTTAGGGCGAATCAACAGTTCCAGTATTTTAAATGCGAAAATGCATTCATTAAAAATTGCAACACTGGCAACATTTTCAGGTTTGTGGTCAGGTTCATAAACACGTATCACTCATAAAAAATTTATTCCGGATTCTGTGCACCACAAATTATTCAAATTGGTTGATTTTTGACTAAAATATTAACAAATAAAAGGTGGTCACTTTCTGGTGAGCTAGTTCCCATTAGGAGTGACTTGATACTCAAGTGCTAAGGCATCGGACTGGTGACTCAGTGGTTGTGAGTTCGAGCCCCGGCCGTTGCGTTGTCGAGTAGCAACCTTGGGCAAGTTGTTCACACCCATGTGCCTCTGTTACCAAGCAGTATCATTTGGTACTGGCCGATGGGCGGTTATGCTCTTCGGCTGGAAAGGTAACTGCAGGCCTGACGAAAATAATGGCAGCCTACCGCCGGGTGGATGGCTTAATTAAAGCCACTGCCAACTGACTGCCTGTACACTGGGATCAGCTCCGGGCCCAACACTCAGTAACGAGTATGGGAGAACTTTACCTTAACTTTTTACCTTTAATTTCCATTGGATCTTCCGCCTTCATCTGGTGTGTTATAATTTCAGAAAAAAACATCTGCTGATGATTCTTAACTTTTGTTCAGTCGTCATTATATTTTGCCTCATCCCATAAACTCGAGTTCACCAACAAGTACTAGCCACTTAGTCGTGCCACTCATCAAACTCTACTGTTGGCAGCCGTGTCTTTCTGGTTGCTGCAGACCAAGTCTGGAGCAGAGGCCGTGTATCATCGTCATCATTGCAGACTTTCCATCGTCGTTTAAAAACTCACCTTTCTCGATTGTCATACCCTCATCAGATTTCTAACTATTAGACTGGCATCGTTACAGTGGTCATTGTAGTAATGTTGCATTATTGATACCACTGTTTACTGACTATGCGGCATGTGCTTTGTTACAGGTCTGTTCCATCATTTTTCAGCCTATACACTTTGCATCTGCATGTGGTGCAAGTGTCAGTGACTGGGAGAAAAATGACCGACCGAGATAATGTCAGTGGCTTGGTCAGGCTCAAATAGTTGTAGCTCGTCAAAAGACTTGAACAACGCTTGAGGATCGTGGTCATAGACCAGATACAAGCACGAATCTTGAGGCGATCTAAACACACATGTGCACAGGGCTGAGATGTGTCGTGGTATCTTCCAAAATATCAAACCTACTGAATACTCGCAATAATAACTTTAAAATATAGCACACGTTCTTGAGTTTAATTACTATCTGCGAGGTAAACATGTGTTGTGCACTTTCCCCAGTGGCTCCTTGAAACTGTTACAGACAAGAACCTTTCCATAAACAGACCAAATCTTCTATCCATCCAAACAAGCTGGCAGCCTGTTTTTTATCAGCCGTCTGTTTACAATGATTTGCATTCGCCAACCAGTTCAAATGAAAAAAAAGTTAAGACAAAAACTGAGTATGCATGACATCTGCCACTTGCAGATAATGACAAAAACAACTGCCCAACGCAACAGTGTAATATGCTTACGTTTTAATGTGTAGATGTTTGCGCAGTTCCTGTATGACGTGCTTTGTGCCGCCATGGTGAAAGTGCAGCGCCGGGAATGTCGTACCACACTTTAGTATGAAGATCAAGTACGACCAGCCGAGTGATGGCCGCGACCGGCGAAACGTCTTCAGGTCTTTTATGTCGAAATACACGACGTATTTGGCCGCCTGCGAAGACGTCGAGCCGCGTGTTTTACCAGTTGTTGCAGCTACACCAGCGTACAAGCACCAACAAAGGAAAATGATACAACATCTATAGTACCACTTGGTCATTCACCCACGCCACTCATCAAATACTATCTACACAAAATACAATATGACATGATACCAAATATTTATAATGCGCTCAAGAACTGAAGTAATTCTCAATCGAATGCACTCAGCGAGATACAAGAAAACAATGAAAAATAGGATAGCTCAGAAGTAACAGTAACGGCCAATAGTTCATGAAGTCAGTCCTGGCGGAAAAACCTGGCGGAAAAAGAGTCTACGGTAGACAGAATAAACAAAAAAGTAAGTTTTAAGCCCAAAAGAGCGAGGAAACTATGGATGAATAATGAGAAAAAATAAAATGACAAAGGAAGCAGAGTGATGGAAAAAGAACCAGACCAGAACCGAGCCACCGCATCAGTAAAAAGAAGAGTCAAAGCCAGGATGAAACTGATAAACTAAAATAGGAATCGGGTTCTAGAGAAAAGGCAAAACACATCAAACGGAATATCAGCTATTCGTAACCCGGATGAGTGACAGCAAAATGAGATAAGTGCGAGTGCTGCGAGGAGGTTGAACACTGTGAATGATGATGAGGCCACACACACGATGGCATATGATGGTTGGTTGGTTGGGATTTAACGGTGCTTTTAACACAATTTAGGTCATATCATGCCATTAAGGTAAAGACTATGTTGTAAATATTAAAGATTTAACAGTGATTAATTACTGGAGTAAGGTATAGTTATATTTATTTATTTAATTTGATTCTATTTATTTATTTTTATTTTATTCCTAATGTGCAGCCCAGGTTCAGCCAATGTCCAGGGGGCGTCGTGGATGCACTGGGCTAGGCCCCCCCCTTGGGGGCACATGAAAACTGAAACATATAACTATATGTACTTTATGTAATCATGGTTTTATCTCGGTAGAGCCAACAGTTTTTTTTAATTCACTCTCTAATTGTTGCCTAACATTGATCATTGTTTGGACGGAACACTTTCAAGTGACCATTTTCTCTGTTTTCTCTGACAGACTGTCTGAGTAGCTCTGTTAAAACCTCACAAAGTGACCACTGTCTCTTATCAGGTCCGCGTGTCTACCGTCCAACCACTCGAGTCAGAGTCAGACTGCCATGCTTCATGCATTCTAATGCAATCAACTAAGTTTAATAGCAAAACTTCAAATTATTCAATATCCTTCAATACATACATATATATATTCAATATCCTAATGATGGAATGTCTAGAATGTAATGGATTGATTGTATTGCTAATCTCATCTAACCTCATCTCAAATGACCTCGTTTCATCTGAACTAAGAGCACTGTGACTGGTCGCAGCCACGGTGAACTGGGTCACGCACTCTAGAGCAATCCAATTCATGTGGCTACAACCAGTCATGAGACAGTCAGTTCAGATGAAATGAGGTCAGTTTAGATAAGGTCAGACAATGTTGAGATTAGCAATATGATTATATGAACGATCCAAATCCGGGAATCCACAGAAAACAAACTCCCGATTCCGTGACAGTGATGATTTATGATGCTGTCACTAACACGGCTGAGCGGTCGTGTGGCGGTGCTCGGCGCCGTATGAGTCCGAGTGAACCAATGTCCAGTCTGTGTCGCGCGGTGAATTCACGCCACCATCCACCGCTTCATCTTCACCACCGCCAGATCCAGCAGCAGCAGCAGCCGGCCTCCATTCCACAAAGACACCCTCAGGCTAACACACAAACACATACACATAATAATTGACAAGACCTATATGCCTGTTTCACTGACTGCTAAACTGTCAACCTAGAAATTTGACGGCGGTGGCAATAAATAATAATACTAATAGTTTAGGCATAATTATTATTAAACTAGAAACACAATGGAGTGACTCTCTAGTCGCTGCTATACCATCACTCCAAGCGTACATTTTTCCCGAAATTTTAAGATTTGGCTCTGTGTAGTGCAATACAAAAATGGAATATATAAGTAATTAAGCAGGTACAAAAAGAGCTACAACACTGATTATATAATTGAAGTATCTACCTCATACTTAAAGATTACAACAGCTTAAGCTTCTGAAATACAGAAGAGTTTATCGAGATGTAATAGGAGATTCACAATTCACAGTTATTATGATACAAAACTTGCAGGTAAAACATAGCTTTAAAACTTTCAATACAACTAGAGGAAATAAGTATAAAGTGCAGAAATTAACATGTCATTGTAACATTTAAAAGAAAATATATATAGCCCATTCGGCAACTTAGTCGAGCGGGCTAAATTAGTTCTATTCTCGTGTAGTTAATATTTGGAATAGCTTACCAAATTATGTAGTGGAGGCTGATACTAGTAACACAACATTTATGCCTTAATGATATTTTAAATCAATTTTGTTACGTGTAATGCATTGTTATTTTTTAATAACATGTTGTGAATGATTACCAACTAAAAGCAGCAATGCATCACAGTGATGCAAATGTACAAGATGAAATACAAGACGGCCTAGCAGTGGCTAGCAAAGCGCCAAACGTTGTTGTTGAGATGACCCCTTCCCGTGACAACAATGCGTGGTAAATTTGGATCAGAATTTGAAACCTAAATTAGCTATAATACACCAATGCACTTCCGTTATAGACAGACAGAGGACAGACAGACAGACACTTACATCGTAGCATAAGCGCGAGATGTATATATTACATCTCGCGCTAAAAATGGTTCTCACCAATATGTTCCAAGTTCCATAAAGCTATAAACAGATCAGCTTTTTCAGTTAACACTATCATCATGGGAACTAAGTGAAATGTGACAAATTTAGTTAAACTTTTGTTGAAAATATTTAAAAATATATAGCCCTTCCGGCAAGTTTGCCGAGCGGGCTAAAAAATTATGTAAAAATTATTCCTGACCATAGCAAAAGAATGAACAAAAATGCATCACCTTTCTTGTCACAGTAAGACCGAAGCAATTTAACAATGTATAAAAAGGCCGCATTCCAAATATAGGCCTAGTGTTAGATATTTTTATCAATATTTTAGTAAAAACATACTGCTTTATCCCAAATGGTCACACTCGTATGGTGTGTTGCATTAATTGCATTAATTACAAAAATGAGCTGTTTTTGGTCCACCCTACAAGATCAGATATATCATGATACTGTACTTTGCTCCAGATAAAAACTTGTCCTGGAAGAAGGACGTCTTCATCAGCCTGAGCTGTTGTCACGTGAATAAACACACCATCTTTGGACAGCAACAACTGCAGTGACATCACATGTACACAGTGGCACAAAACTTAAACCCACCTAAATAAATTGTATTTACTCAGTTCAACATGTATTAATATTTGCATATTTTATACCAAACTAAAACATAACAATGATTCGGCACATAAAACACTTATATGCTGAATTAGTGACTAAGTGATCTTTAATTAAAATAAAGAGTAACAGCAAAAGCAGCAACAACAATATTACTGGAGTTTAAAAGGTCCACAAAACAACGGGGACAATGCTTAATGCAGCCAGTCATGATACTAAGGTGGTAACCCGATACTGCCATAATGTGACCAATAGGCCTGTGTATGCTCTCACAAGCACAACATGGTATGCTGATCTTAGATGCTGTTGATAAGCAATCAATCAATCAATCAATCAATCACTGGTTTATTAAAACCGTTGTCAAACCGCAACCATTTAACACAGATTACAATATAAAACATATGATAGTAAGACAGTTAGCAACACAGTCAAACACAGAGTCTAGTCATAGTTGCATACACTGGATGACTTCTGGAAAAAATATGGTTAACATAATTAAAATACATCATTACTAACTGGGGTAGTTATGTGTGATAGGACAGGAAGGATGTGACTGACTGAAATACAGACTCATGCTACAACCATGTTGTTTAAATAACATTCTCATAAAGTTCTTACTTTTTTAAAGCAGTTCCATTAACTTTTACACAGAAATAAACTCTTGGGCTATTATGTCATCAGTGGGCACATGCTACAGAGGCCTACTCTATCGGTTATGACTAGTGGGGTTAGTATGGCTTAGTAGCGTTCAGTAGGGTTAAGGTTCGGTCTATCTAATTCACGCTGTGATGGCCATACACTGTATCTCGGCACGTAGAGTAATTAGCATCCAGGTAACTGTATTAACTGTTCTCCTGCACCTACTCACGTATGACCATGATCGCCGTAGTGTGGCAAGGACATATAAGTGCGACTTCAGTGTACTTGGCTCAGTGTTGGTCATGTTTGCGATATGGTAAAGCTACATTGCTCGGGTCGTACGGTGTTTTTACTATAGCGCGTCGTTACATTGACCGCCTGCATGCCGTCACGGCGCTGTTACGGCGTCACAGGACGCAGTAAAGCAATTTGCCATCACGTCTGCGCCGTCATAGCGTCAAGGCGTTGTCTTGACGCCGTGATAAGGGCCTGTCACAGTGTCACGGCATAAATTAAGATACACCCTTAAGGTTGGTTTACGGGGTAAGGTCAGGTTTTAGGATTACAGTTTACAGTAAGGTTATTATTGTCCCTATGACGCTCACTGATCGAAATATATCCCGACTTTTGTCAGAATGAACACATTGGCTGTGATTTCCGTAGCATTTACGTTTTAACAAGAGCTGCAGCGATACCAAGTTACCAACAGGACACGCCCACTTTCCACTTTTACGACGCTACGCTTACCTGGATGTTCTGTGATCCGGACATTTTGTCTTTATCGATTCTCTATAGTCTACTAAGGACTCAAGTGCATTGTAATGAACGCAAAAACGGGAAAATATCCTGTAATTGGTGACTAAAACCGCAACACCATCACACCATTAAATAGCGCATGACCATGACGACATCCGTTTGGTCACAACAAATTTCGGTCCTTGTTGTTTCGGCACATGCAACAGAGCCACCACACGCACACGGGCAATGCACTGCAGTGCACCGTGCTGTCCGTGCACGCACTACGCTGTGACGCATGGAGTTAAACAATAAAATCGTGCACTTCTAACTTCTAAGATAAGATTGGTAATGTTGAAAATTCCGAAACATTACCCCCACCCTAGCTGACTTTTGTTGTCTCAACTGACTACCGGTAACTTCAGTTTCTCACGTCACCGGTTGAGGTGTGTTGCATATTTTTTTGCCTACAGAATCAGTTTATCACTGACCACCAGTCTGCAGCAGCAGTAAGCACAGTAGCACACACTACTGCAGCTTGTAGCCTACTCATAGGCCTATTGACAGCTAACAGTGCTGACTGTCAGGCCAAACCCGCATTGTGTCACCACTCACCACGGTTAACAACTTAACAATGCAACATAGACATCAGACTTTGCCCCAGTCTGGTGTTGTCCTTTGGCATATCAGATTTAGTATCTGTGAAATGTGTGCCGAGTCACTTTGGAGCATCCATTTTTACCACCTGCGTTAGCACGGGACGTCACCTGCTGTTATCACCTTTCCAATCTAACTTTTGAACAGATGACCTTTGAGCTTATGCATGTGTATGAGTCATGACCATAACTCTTTTGGGATTGAAGGATGTCAAAGTCTAACATCATCAAAAGTCTAAGGTCAAAATGTAGTCAGTGGGCCCTCAATCCTCAATCAAGGACAGTTTTCTAGTTTTCATGTCACCTACTACTGCCATTATGTGCAAAGAGCATAAACACGCATGTCATCCACAAAACCAAAAGTATATTATGTATCACAATGCTGCCTGAGGACGACTGAGCTATTGCCACGAGTAACATGCAAAAAATATTGTGTACATATGGTTGCTGAGATATGTGTGCAGACAGACATACACACACAGAGACATCCACACACACTCGTCACAATACTCTGCTCCTCTACTGGCAGCAGAGTAAATATTAACGAAAAAACTAAATGCAACTCGTGATTATATTCATATAGCTAACTTCCTTTAATCTACACACTTGTATGACTACATTAACTACTGCAAATGTCTCAAGACTATCACTGTATTACTGCAAGAACTACAGGAAGCTCGTCAGCCCCATTGAATGCTGTCCAGAATGGGATATGAGGGACTCAACCCCAATACAGACTCACAAGTCATGTCACTGTTCCAGCCTTTTTTAAAAAACATCCAGACAATCTGACCACTGCAATACAAGAATCATCCAATAAATGTAAAGAACTGCTCACACAAAATAACATCTGAAAACTTTTTCAAACAAAAATATACCGATAAGTTATTTTTCTTTCTGCTATGGTGCTGCATGAATCTAACATCAATACTGTTATCAGTAGTAAGTAAGTAAGTAAATAAATATAATTTTAAACACTGACAATGGTCGGCCGAAGCCAAATCTGAGATGCAAGAGGAAGGAGCTAAGTGGGTTGGAAGGCCTGCTGGAAATAGTGGGTCTTACGGTGATAGCGGGTGTCAGGGCTGGTACACATTTGGAGGGATTGAGGGAGATAATTCCGAATTGTATGAGCTGTAATTCTGAAACTGCGGATGCCAAACGAAGTGCAGACATATGGCATGGAGAGCAGACTGGTATCTGACGATCTAAGAGAACGAGTGGAATGATTTGCATGGAAAGCTGAGTGCAGATAAGCAGGTTGAGAAGAATGGAGAGTGGGAGAGAGCAGAAAGTGATGTTGCCTATTTTAAAATTGATGCAGTATTCGCTGAGTAGCCAGTGAAGCGTTAGGAGATTACGTGAACTGGACTGAAAGGAGCCAGTGACAACACGTGCAACGAGGTTATGTGCGCCTTGGAGTAAACTGCTGTCAACCTCAAAAATGATGACATTCATCAGGCCATCATGAAACATGGTGAGAATAACAGTAGGCTGTTATTACACTTCACCAAAAGTTGCCAAAACTTACCAAATGCTAAAGGATCAAACAGTTTCAAACAGTACCATCTTACAGCTGAAATTTACGTTATCCGGGAAAACCCACCACGAAAATAAATGTTCCCAATCTCCACTCTTGCCTAGTAAGAGTCATGCTCCGAGACGTATCACTGAGGTTACTGCTGTTTGAGAGAACGCTGGCTCGGCTTGGAAGGCAAGTAATGCTCAGAGGTGAGCATGTATAAGACAAGTAGTAGTGGGACCACGAGATAAGGAACATAGACAGCGGCGAGACTCAGGCGCTCAGATAGAGTCACTGGTCCAGCAGCAGCAGCAGCAACAGTAGCAGGCTCCATGTGACAAGTGTCAGATGAAAAATCAGCGGTCATAATTTGAAATAGGATTGGAATGAGCGTCGTTGCTACGTGTGACCCGTAGATGATGGCGGGTATGCGTATCCATCTGCAGCCACCTGGACACACACCACACAGACAATGGTCATCGATAGGCATTTGACAGCCACAATCTGATATCAGCACATTAGAGGATTTGGCGACAATGTGCATCATGTACTATTAAATTTATGTTTTACATTATATCATTATATATCACCCACTCTGACGAGGCTAGCAGTCTGCTAAGATTTTCACTTGTTTACTATATGTAAAAACCTCTGAGTATTGAGTAATAATGACACTTATGACCAGGGTTGCTAGCAATACTAATAAATCAATATTCAGTGTAATCAGTGTTGTACAAAAATTCATAAGATGTCAATATTCATATCAGCACTATGTACAAAGAAAAAACGCCATTGTTTCGAAATGCAGCTTGCTTTTAGTAAGTCACACAATGTTCAACAGTCCAAACCTTTCCAGAAAGCATAGCTTGCAATGAAGAAAAAAGGAAACTGGAACAGAAGTTCACAGTAGACGAATGACTTGAACCATGGAGGTGGATCAAGCACAAACGGATCTTTGAATGTCTCACTGTAAGTCACCATCAGCTCATGCAACTACATCAACACAATTGAATTTGAAAACAACACCCGTCAACAACTAGAAAAATGTGCAGTCATACCAAACAGAGTAACGCCTCTCCCCTTTCGAAGCCTACAGTACTTCGTACTTATGACCTTCTGACCTCAGAGTCAATGCATGCTGCCACAAACTATATCAATATCACTACCGCCTTTCACAGCACTCACACCCGTGCCACACTTGCCTGCCCCAAACCCAATCTGTGACACTGCCTTCAAAAAAGCTAAGAAAGCCTAATGC
>Ga0209366_1000297_pt1 | contig 11409 bp, 11 predicted proteins | sample WorMetmaBAHAMAS2_FD_187391 | JGI IMG/M metagenome (GOLD analysis project Ga0209366, IMG submission 187391) | Marine gutless worms symbiont microbial communities from Max Planck institute for Marine Microbiology, Germany - Inanidrilus... | ecosystem: Host-associated > Annelida > Digestive system...
ATTAGTAAGTAAGTGTTTTTCACAAGTATTCGCTAGGGGGCGACACTACGGCGCCGAGCGGGCTATACGCTAGGCTTTGCCATGCATTTTCTAGTTTTGTTTATTTCATATGTAATTCTACTATTAGATCACAGGTTCGCTGTGGTTATTTTATACATAATAATAAGTAATAAATGATAAATAAATAAGTAAATGTAGGATTGCGTTGTTCGTTGTTGCTGGACAGGTGGTGTGTTGACGAGTGCTAGAGGCCTGAGCACACTGCTGGCACTGCGCAATGCTCTGATAGTGAACGTCAAGGACCCTGCCAACGGTCTGTGGCTCATTGAGTTGTCAGCACAGAGCGCACACACGGTCCGTGTCACCGGACTTAGCTCACTTGACTTTGTCCACGGATTCTCTCTACAACCAACACTCGCTCTCAACGACACACAGCCACAGCCAACCAGAGGTCAGCTCTAGTCTGTTGTGTCGGGTTTTCCCAGGTATGGGTTTTCCATGGTGAGCTATACAGCAGAACTCTTAAAATGATGAATTAATCAACTATTTCAGAACTTCACAAAATAGCATACACAGACTGTAAACATTTACAATCAAGTTACTAAAATATTGGTTTTTTGTTTTATACTCTTATTTTTTCAAGGCAACCACCCTGATAGGCAGTCTGCCACGTTTGATCTTGCTTTAGAATGCGACATTGTACTGTAATTTATATATTAATGCTTGAATATTAAAGTTTATATCTGTGAAACAGGAATACCAGTGTCACTGTTACTGAATGCAACCGACCTGGAACTTCCGGGTCGGATTTCCCGGGTGCAGTTCATTGACCTGCATGGTGATGTATTGATGGAAATTCCGACACAGTTGTACGAGACAAGACCAGCACTGTACAACGTTTCCAACATCCTCACTCCAACACAGTTCTTCTACATCAAGGTTACACCTTCCTTTCACCGTCGTCAGCGTGTCTACGCTCAAACTCTATGCCTTCACTTGGATAACTCGACAACCACATGGCCAAACTTCACCAAATATTTTGTGCATGTTGACTGTGGTCATGGCTTAGACCTTGTCTAGTGTCATTGCGATGAGTTATGTACTTTCATTTTTGTGGATGACGTCATGTTTTCACATAATGGCCATATGGCATGTCATGTGTATTCTTAAGTGACAATAAAATACATCAAACATAACAGCCAAGATTTCATCCACATTTTGCTCGACCATAAAGACCAGCAAGTATTGATTGTGAGTTGTGCACTGGGAGTGAAGTCTGATATCCACGATTGTCTTGTGTTGTCATTGTCCTTGGTGGACACAGGTGTGTTTATGCAATCCAGGTGTGTATACAGGTGTTAGGTGTGGACAGCGAAGGTTACGAGTTTCAGCGTACAACACCGACAGCAATCAGTTCCATGGAGCCGGAGGCACCTGTCGTACAGATGGAGAAACTGACTCGTGGCTATTATGATCAGACTGCGACCATCAGCTGTCAAGTGAACAGCCTTATACCATTCACAGTGCAGTGGTACCGCAACGCCGTCGAACTGGGCAACAAACTCTTCTACAGGTGAGAGACTATACAGGTGTGGATCATGCACTACAGGTAGTGTAAATGATAGATGTGACTTCAGTTATCGACCAAATATTGTAGCAATGAAAAAGACGGAATTTCGTCAGGTAAACCAGAGTCAAACCATCCTTCTGTCTGTCTGTCTATTTGTTTCCATCTATTGAACCGATCGACCTTTGAGCTAGAGTTTGTGTGTGTATATGGGTCATGAGTTAGAATTAGGTTTGAGTATTGCTCTAACAGTACGTAGCTATTGTCGTCAGCTGTACACTAGCACGGTGAGGCGTGCAGCGTGGAGACCAGCAGCAGCTGCAGAGTCCAGCGCATGTGGGCGTGATAATGCGGTCTGGTTGACGTCGATCCTCAATCAAGAACAGTTTCTACTAGTGACGTTATGTGTGATTGAATGTCTGTAGTGAGTCGACTAGCAACGTGTCGTGGTCTGTGCATGAAGCCAGTAGTCAGTCTGAGGGTTTCTACATGTGTAACGCCACCAACTCAGCCGGCTCAGCCACCGCCACCACTTACCTCGACGTCAAAGGTATCTCTATCTCTCTCTCTCTCGTGCCTTTATTATGCCACGTAATGCACTACAGGTACAAGTAATACAGGTGGGTATCATGAAAAGGAGTTCATTTGTCGTCCAATTCCTGATCTTCTAAAAAACGATATTAGTAAATAAAGTAAAATCACACCAGTGATGCACCACAAATGGTTCCTATGGTTCTTGGTGAAAGACTGTATAAAGAAGTGTTCTATCTTAGTGAGCTGTGATTGGTCACTAATACGGTAAACTGGGTCAAGTACTGCGAAGCAACCCAGTTTGCCATGGCTGCGACCAATCACAGTGCACTCAGTTCAGACGAGGTCAGCTGAGATAAGGTGAAGTGCAGTGAGATTGTTGAGATTCTGTTGTTGCGTAGATCCTCCGCCGGTGGTGGTGCCGCTGTCTGACGTGTCGGTGGTTCCCGGTGAAGACGCCATGTTCACGTGTCTAGCTCACAGTACAGTCGACTTCAACTTGACCTGGCTCAGTTACAACTCCACCACTCACCAGTACTCAGAGCTCACTGACAGCAGCGAAGTCTTCGCTAATGGATCACTCATCATCAGGTGATCGATTCACTGATTCACTCGTCATTCAACCGTACTCGCCAGATGGCGCCAACAGCACAGAATGGGCCACAAATGCAACTCCACTCCATTTCATGGAACCTTTCTGTCTGTCTGTCTGTCCAGTGATGTAAGTAAGTTAACGGAGTATAGTAGTTTGCAACGAGTCTCAGTGCTACACGTGCCAGCTATCAGATGACAGCGTGTCACCTGTCAGAGTTGACATTTACGTCGTTTGTCGCATCAACGAGGTTACTCTACGTTGAGCCCGGTTAGTACTGGGATGGGTGGATATACTATCTTGGCATGTAACCAGCTAACTAAGTCAACTGAGCAGCTTGCATCCAGCCGGCATAGCGACTTTATTTATTGGCTGGAGTAAAGGCAGGAATTTCACCTCTGCCGGGTCGCGGGTAACACTGTGTGATCCCATTATGTCACGTGAGAACTTACCATAGTGGTGAAACTGGTTGTAAATTGTACGCCATTTACTGTACTTACTTTACTTTATATACATAAAACACACACATAGATGCACGTAGTTTGTTATCAGTTTGTTTGCTACATAGGTTTATGGCTGGTTCAACATTATGTATGAGGCATTATTCCTCCGGATTAAAGGTCTCTGTATGGCCGTCCAGTGGTTCCAAGTATAGTGGCAGGCAGTTGTCTTACACACGATGCCAGTCACAGTTGAAGATGCTGGTTACTGCCTACAGTGGCAGCCTGCAAGCCACGCCCACTGTGCTTGCTGTAAGTGAACCAGTAGGTCTGTGTGCTGGTTGTGTAGAGAGGTTGACATCTCAGACGAAGGCGACTACGTATGTCGTGCGATGAATGAAGGCGGACAGACTCAACAACGCGCCAAACTCATCATTCACAGTGCGTCTCTCTCTCTACTAGATAATAATCACCAGTTCTACGTCATCCAATTTCAGCTCCATATACCGACTGTAACTCAATCCAGGTGTCCAGAATCCCGATCACTGGATCCAGGCTAGCGCTGCGTTAGCATGTGAGAGCATGTGTGAGACTGGGGTTAGCCATAATTCAAGATCCGGGTAAAATGTGCCAGAATCGGTAATTTGTATCTACTGTCTCTGATTCTGTTTTCTTGTTCTTATCAGTAACTTCTCTCTATAGCATAGTTACTGTCAGTGGTGAGGCCATGGCGAGAGAGAGGTTTACACACCAGCTTGCCTCCACAGCCACGTGTGGGATTTACACAAAATATTTGAGAAAACCAATGTTGGTTACTGCTACGTCATAAAAAATAGTAAAGCACTACACTTCACTGGACAGAATGACCTCTTCATGCACTGTGAAATTCTGTAAAAATAGATATTATATTATAGTAGTTGTGGTTGTGGTTGTGGATGTTAGAAATTCCTCGTGTGAGCACGTGGCCAGCAGTGCAACAGTTCGTCAGCGGATCAACGATCCACGTGGCGTGCACTGCTGTCGCGTTTCCACCTCCCACCTTCGCGTGGAGGTTCGGCGACAGCGGCCAGATGGTGGAGACGCAGCCTGAAGGGGTGTCGGGGAGGGGCGACATCCCAGTGGAAGATGTTCGTCGGATCAGCACGGATCATGAGGGATTGTTGACAATCCGGAACGCGTCACGTGACGACGCCGGACGCTGGGAATGTATTGCTACTAATGACCAGGGAGTCGGCAGTGACGTTGCTCGTCTGCAATACATCGGTGAGGCCCCTTTCACATTAGAAATCAATTTTGAAATTCTATTTCGAAATAAAAATTTCCAAATTTTTCTTGCAAAAGTAAGCACTTTCACACTGGAAATAAACTTTCGAAAGCCATATATGACGATTCATATCGTTGTTTGTGAATACTGGCCGACTGACCAATCACAGCGCTCCACAAGCGAAATTTTTTTTGCAAAATTTCGCAAAATAGAACATGTTGTAAATTGCAAAATAGAATTTCGAAATTTATTTCTTTCGAAAGTTGACTGTTCACGCTAGCAATCTTCTTTTGAAAGGAACTAGTTAACATAAATTTCAAAATTAATTTCGAAATTAATTTCCAATGTGAAAGGGGCCTAAGATTATGTCAACTCACACTCTCGACCATAGATGTAAAAATACGTTGACAATATTTTACAGGCTCAAGGCCCAAGTAAGGGAGATAAGCAGCCCATGCAACAGCCTCATGTGATGTGGTGTACTCTTTAACAGTGTCAGTGTCAGTGTCAGTGTGTGTGTGTGTGTGTGTGTGGTAGAGTTGCCAGTGATCTACGTACCACGCCGCACTGTGCTGGTGAACAACGGTGACTCTGCCGTGCTCGTGTGTCAAGCTGAAGGCATTCCTCGACCAAACATCACCTGGTACCGCGACCGCATTCAGGCCAGTATATGCACTGATACTCCACAGTGGGCGTGGCTTCCAGGCCACTGCCATAGGCACTATCAAGCGGGTTGCCCGTGCTCACTGAGCCGTGCAGCTGCTGGCCAGCAACTGCTAACGTGAACATCACAGGCCATAACTAGACATATTTCCCGTGTCTGGCACTTATTTATCGGGACTATTTCTGTTTTAAGCATTGATTATAATTAAGCGATTATTTTGATTTTGCTGTTTTATGACTATGACTCAGCAGTCGATCTTACACTTGGTTGTAAACTGGGAAGTTTTTAATAGTAGGCCTACCAGTATCTCGTTTTACTTCATCTCATGTGCTGTGGTCTGTCACACGAATATCTATTGGCATTTGAGACACTTGGCAGTTCAAAGTTAAATGAAAATTACTTACGTTGTCTGACAATATCCATTTATTTGTTTTAAATAATTTCGTGAAAAGATGGGCAAGTACAAAATTCAGTGATCTTTGTGTCAAGTTAAACGTAAATCAGTCAACCAATCAATTCTCTAGATTGTATAATACGCTAGATGTCGCCACTGACTGTGTTGTGTGTAATATACACGCACACAGCTGGAGGAGTTGTCGTTCATCGAGTTGTCACCAGATGGCTCTCTGACAATCCTGGGCACTCAGCCGCTCGACTCCGGTGACTACCAGTGCATTGCGGCCAATGACGCCGGCTCCACGAGCGACATCGTGCGACTCGATATAGGATGTATGTCAAACAACCTACTAATTATTTTTACTATTATAACAAAGCTTGTGCAAAACAGCAAATATCAACATTTTGCGTGAAAGTGCAACGCACAGAACTAGCTAATAGCTATCAAATTTATGCCAGTCAGTGGCTAGTCATAAATGTAACGGCATCGGATGTAAGTCAGCACTTGTTGCTTGCGGTCTATCGTACATTGCATACACTTCACCCGCTCACCCAGTGCTGCATTTTGGTTAACTTGATCAAACACTGACGACGTCCAGCTGGTACCACCACCCGGCAAACTTTTTCTAATCATAACGTCATGCTTTATTCTGATCCTGTAGTGTAAATGTATGATGTGATCCACAAAACCGGAAGTACATAACGTATCGCAATGCAACACGAAGAGGAATTGATGTGGATACCCATACTGGCGGTTGTGTGCATGGTTATCAGTGGCTTATGTGATTCGTGTGCCTGTGGTGTCCGTGCTCTAAAAGAAAAACGACTTGAACTATCAACGCCAAACTTCATACACGTATACTCATGGCATGAACTTGGTATGCATTAACCCTGAGGTCAAACGGTCAAGGCTCATCGTGAAGGGGTTACGGAGTGTGCTGCCAGCATGAGTCTGCATGTTGATATGACTGCTGAGGTTTCTGGTTATGTCTCTGTGTGTGTGTTGTTAGCGTCTCCTGTGGTGGTGGAGGCGCCTCAGAACGTGGGAGTCGACGTGCTTCGTAACGTCTCACTGCCGTGTCAGGCGACTGGCAAACCTCGGCCGACTGTGACATGGACACGGTCTGATGGGACTCCGCTGCAGGGACTGATGAATGCCAGCAACACACAGACGTCTGGGTCTGCTACTGCAGAACGATTCACCGTTCATACTGACGGATCTCTCAACATACACCGTATGTCCACCACAATCCATCTCTCTGTTATTATCGTCATTTGTTTCAAAACATAACATATTAAGTACAGCGAGTGATTATTAAGCCAAGTTACAGAAATGTAATTCCCGAGGAGAGAAAGACTGGAACATCAGCACAAACAACTGCTATGCACGCGAAATACATGCAATGCATGCAATACTGGCAATATTGTTGACAGAGTGAAATAAACACTATCAGACTCTGTTGTGGGACTATCTAACAATCGATTAGCAGTGAGGTGAGTGAGTAGTTATAGAAGGGGAATTCTGTACCAAAGAATATTTAAACGTCTGTTTATAGATTAGATTGTTGACTAAACAGCAGACAGACGTTGGCTGGGTCGGTAGGTGGTTCTAGAGGTATCAGTGATGAACTGATGATGCAGCAGGAGGACAGGTGACAGTCATGACTGATGAATGGGTTGACTGGTTGACGTCATAGAATAGCTATTTGAATTTTCTTTGTTAGATTATTGATGGATGAAGTCAAGTTTAAAATTGGAACCAGAAATCTTTGATTCTGCACCCATAGCTGATTTATAAATAGAAGTTTAAAATTGTTATATTTTTGGGTGCAGTGCAGAATTCCCTATGGCTGCAGTTCAGCATGAATAGACGTGCTAACATGATTGGCAGACCTTTGACCGTCCTTAGAGGGCTGTTTTTTACTTTAAACAGTGCTTATGCAACGAAATGGTAAACCTTTACCAACATAATAGATTATACAAATTTTAATTGATATTTTTTGATGCAGTGATGGCACATTGATTATAATATTATAATATTTATAATATATTTTATTGAATATGATCTCCATCTATGTTTGGGCAACATTGCATACTGTGTAAAGTGGAAAACCAGAAAAAAAGATTTATAATATTTTTATTTCCAGACATCATTTTATAGTCTAGTAATGAAAACAAATGCACAATAAAATGCCAGTTATTCCAGGCTAAACGTATACAATGCTGATAATGTCTGCTGTATCAAACGTTAGGTGTACTGAAGGATGACGAAGGAATGTACACTTGTACTGTCAACAACCAGTTTGGAACAGTTCGTGTCTCGGCGTTTGTCACTGTCACAGGAATTGGTCGGTATATCACTCATTCAATTGTCGACTGAAATAATACACAGAAGCATTCAGATCCAACCATAACTCATTTTATTTTGTCTCATTTCATTTAAAGTGAACTTAGGAGCATCTTATGTCCACTTAAGTTTACTTCAGTTTAGATGAGATGAGATGAGATGAGATGAAAGATGTGAACATGCTTTTAGAACAGTCAGTCAGTTACTAATTTATTTTATTATGTTTACTATTCTTCGCTTCCGTGCTAGCAGTTAGGTTACAAAAAAAGGTATATGACTTGTATAAAAAAACTTGATTAAATTATCTGAAAGCAGTGAATAATGCAAACATCTGAAACTAGTGTTTGCTAGAGATGGACAGTTTGAGCATTTGATTTAACTTGTTATCTATTTGTCAAGTCAACAGCTGCAACATAACATGCATTATATGTATTTAGTTAAGTATTAACATTACTCACTCACACATGTAAAATAAAATGAAATAAATGCTCCAAAAGCTTGCAAAATGGTCTATATGTTTGTTGAAATTATGACCAAATTAGTTGAGTGTCCATGCATGTGCATTACAGTGAAGCCGCTGATAGCCTACACAAGTCCCAGTGTCGAGACACTCCAGGGTCGTGACGTCACTCTCATGTGCGTCGTGCTGCTGGGCAACCCGCCGCCCGTGATCACGTGGTACAAGATGGGCGAGCGGCTGAGCAGTCACGACGACGTTGCCAATGGCAACGGCGGGCACCTGTCGCTAGATGACGTGGGCGTGTCAGACGAGGGCGAGTATACGTGTGTAGCGAGCAATGCTGGAGGAAACGCCACTCAGACCACACAGCTCGACGTACATGGTATTCACGCACTCATTGTTTATACGTTCATTTCAGTGGTCCCACTAAACTTCGAGAATAATGCGTCTTTTATGGTTAAAACTTTTGTCCTCAACTGTTCGAATTTAATTTACAACTTAGCTGAACAACAAATGTCAAGTACTCAAGTTCATTTATTTAGTTGCCAGCTACTCAAGCGTGATCTGATCCATCCCTTGACTACGTGATAGAGATCAGTAACCGTGTACACATCGTGCATTGCACATTGCATGCATGTCGACGATTGCATTGTTTTTACCGATACGTTATGTTACTAAATGACGGCTGCTATGATCACGTGGTGTTGTCAGTGGCTCCACTGATTGCTGATTCGCCGTCTGAAGTGTTCGTCACCGCTGGCCAATCAGCGCTGCTCCCTTGCCACGTGTCCGGGAAGCCACGCCCACAGGTCACGTGGACCAAGAACGGGGTCCGTCTATCATCTGACTCGGACCCACACTACTTCATCACCGAGTCTGGGAGTTTGGAGATCTTTTCGGCCCATCCTGACGACACTGCCACCTACTCGTGTACTGCTCTCAACGTGGCTGGAGTCAGAGAAAAACGTGTCATGCTTTTTGTACACGGTCAGTGTACCTTATATCTTTTTGTACATTACTAGAGGTAGCTGTACTTGTACATTGCCATTCATCAGGCTGTCTGTCTGTCCGTCTGTTTCATATTAGATTGCAACTGCAGAACAAGTCGCAGCTGTGAACTTGGTAAAAGGTTGCTACTGTGATTGCGGCGACAGCCCACATTGCTGCTGAGCACGGATTATTCAATCACGTTCGCCAGGTGGCAGCCCGATAGTGTAATGATTAGTTAGGGCTTGGACTTGTGACCTGCAGGTTGGACACTCAGCCACTCAGGTTTCAGATAACCTTAAACAAGTTGTTTAAGTTCACACATATGCAAATGTCACCATATAATTAGGTACGGTCATATGGCAATGATGCCTTGCAGTTGGGAAGGTAACAGTTGCTGTGGCACTGGCTTAAACCTTTACCTCAACACTTGTTGCAAGTGTTTGAACTGAACATAAAATAGTCAAAATACACATTTTTTTCACAGAACTAAATTAAAGCGCTAAAATACCCAAAAAACATCGTTCAGTGAATTAAAAACATTTAAAATGTGATAGACATACTTTCCCCACAGATAAAAACGTTTTACAGAAAGAGACGATTTCACACACACACGTGTGTGTGTGTGTGTGTGTGTGTGTTCAGTGGCGCCACAGATGGCGTTGTCACACAACGAGTACACAGTCATCGTAGACAACCCAGTCCTGATGACGTGTGAAGTCACCGGCACTCCCGCCCCTCAGGTCACGTGGACCAATCACGGCCAAGACGTCCTCGCGGACCTCAAAGACGACACCACGTTTCATATACTGGCCAATGGCGCGCTGAGGATTGATCGTGTGACCACGGAGGATTCTGGGATGTATGAGTGTATTGCAAGCAATGTGGCGGGGAACGCCAGCATGGCTGTCACTCTCACTGTACACGGTACGTGCAGCACGCTAATTTCTCTTTAATTACAAGCACATTTGTATAAGCTTCTTTCAGAATTTATGTTTTAGTATTAATACAACAAACGTATAAAAGGCTTAGTTGTAAAGTAAAATCTGATCAACTGTGTATTAATTACTATCAAGTTATTTTGAAAAATTGTAGGCCTACATTAAAAGCAATTTTAAAACATACAAATAGTTCTTGAGTGTGCTCTAAATCTGAGTGAGCACAATGCTGTTCATTTTCATTCAGTGCTGATGAGATCATCTCTGAAGTGACCTATTTTTGTGTATTTGCAGTGGTGCATGACCTATATTTACTACTTTGCCCCAGGGAGAAGTGCAAAGTTGATCTTTACCAAATTTTTGTACCTGTTATGGCTCAGTCCTCTCCTGACGGCTTGATGATACGTTAAGTACTTCTGGTTTTGTGGATGACATCATGTTTTCATAGCATGGATCAGTAGGCCAGAATCAAGTATGACGTTATATTTCGATAAAGATCACCAGGTGGCAGCATCAGTTGGATGTCAGACAACCAGTGTTTCGTCGAGTTCGTCAGAATGCAACATTGGGGTCAAAGTCTGTTATCTATGATTTCCTTGTTATAACTGCGGTTCAGTTGTAGTTTACTTTTTAACCAGGTTTTACCTACATTGCCATGTTTGGTGAATGATGTCATGGTTATCAACCAAATAGCTGGTTACTAGGTCAATCACGGTTGATGTGTGGCTGGAAAATATACAATAAAGTTGGAGTTGTTTGTCAGTTCCTGACATTCAGCGTGAATGTGTCTGTAGTGCCTCCACGGCTGTTGAGTCGAGCCAAGTGGACAATGACGTCACTGGCGGGCAGTGAAGTCACCCTACCTTGTGAAGTGACTGGCGAGCCGTGGCCAATGATACGCTGGAGTCGTGACCAGCTGGAGATAGATCTGTACAGTGGTGATGAGCTGCATCAGTCGCTGATGATGACCGACACTGGGTCGCTGGTCATTACCAGTGTCGACGTCGATGACGCCGCCAAGTACCAGTGTGTCGCTGAGAACCCAGCGGGCGTCGTCTCACAGCTGATCACACTCATAGTACACGGTAGCCTATATGTCACACTTTGTATCGTCCACATGATAATGCCATGTTTGAAGCTTGACATCGTATCAATAGGCCTCAGCGCTGGCGGTGGCTGGAGGCATGTCGCCAGTCTGCCAACAGCCTAGCCACCCCTGATAG
>Ga0209366_1000298_pt1 | contig 11402 bp, 6 predicted proteins | sample WorMetmaBAHAMAS2_FD_187391 | JGI IMG/M metagenome (GOLD analysis project Ga0209366, IMG submission 187391) | Marine gutless worms symbiont microbial communities from Max Planck institute for Marine Microbiology, Germany - Inanidrilus... | ecosystem: Host-associated > Annelida > Digestive system >...
GGCATTAAATCCGGCAGATAACGATCAATTTACTCAGATGTCGTTTTTCCACCGGCAGTTTGTCAATTAAATCGTCCGTGGGAGATTAATTTGCTGTGGAAAAACCGGACCTCAATCACGAGAACTGCTGCATAATCATAATGCAATTAATACAGTATACATGCATATACTGTTGCACACACAAACACACAAACAAAACACTACCGATCCATCAGCCACTACCTACACACTCTACAACTAGTGCACTCCGTTTCTGTGTATGTGTAAAATAAAATAAATGTTACAAAAACTTGCAAAAGTTTTTGCAAACTTTTAGCAATATCATATTGTTGCAGCCAATCACGTCGGCGAGATGCATGGAGTTACATATTCATAACGTACACCGGGCTGTGGAGTGATCAATGATGTATCACTGATAACGTCATCACTGCATCACCAGCCATGACTTGTCTAGCCTACTAGCTACTTAGCATACAATGCTCCGCCCACTGATTATCATATTGTTTTAGCATTAACATGTTGTTGCACGGCAGGTGTTGCAATCCTTTGCAAACTTTTGTAAGCTTGCAAATGTTTTTGAAAACTTTTGCAACTTTTTGGAGCATTTATTTTATTTTACATGTGCGAGCAATCTAACCAACAGATCTTCTGCGCTCATCATCGTATAATATGCGTCCCACATAGCGGCTCCAAGCAGTGCTGAGAACTGATGGATTATTTGCAGGAAGGGTAACAACCCCGGACTCGGCCGAGTGTTGTAGAAGCAAGTTGAGTAACCAAGTAAGGAAGAAAATCAGATCACATTACCACACGTTCCACCAATTTCTTTATAAAAAAACGACCAAAAGTTGACAGAACCAGCCAGTCACCAACGTCTGCTGCACAATGCATGAGTAGCAAAATTTAGCACAAAAAAAGATGACAGAAATATTGACAGAAATTATACCGGCAACTTTATTTCACTGATAAATGCAAATTAATGGTGCTAACACAGGATTTCGTATCTGTACATCTGTTCGGCGTGCTGAAGCAGGATGAAATTATAACAATACCGAATGCAAAACACTAAAGAAACGTACTTCCACATCTCATCTGATGCTATATACATCATTTTCCACAATGCATTCCCGGCAACAGTTTAACAAAAAACTGCTGAAGCAAAATCCGGTTGAGCTAACTCACATCACGACTGAACTGTAAGTCCATTTTCCTTAGACAATGTGTGCATAGAACATGTAGATTGCAACAGCAATCAAGGAGAATGCTTTAGAAATTTCAGTGGCTGTGCAAATCTACAATCAACTGTGCAGATAGGTATTTTTAACTGTTAACAATCAAAAACTCTTAAGCAATTTACAGCGACAGCCATTAGTGACAATAAGAGGCAAATACAAAAGGTCAAGGCAATGTACCCATCTCAAATGAGCCACTGATAACCATTTGCATTTTCTTTCATAAAATCTAGAGATGTCATACAACTTTGGAAGTACCACCTCACTAGATGAGCAATCACATCCTTTTTTTATTTATCATTTTGCAGATGGTTACACTTCTTCCTCGATGTTTCTGAGTATATGCAGGCAGGTCTTTACGGCCCAGATTTCATTCCTTTCATCCTAATAGGGCACGTCAGTTACATATCTCTATATTATTTCTGTTTCCGGTGAAAACGGTAAGCTTAGTACAGGCGTCAGTACACAACGTTTCCTATATTAGTCTTCAATAATCGAAAATTACCTTACAAAACAACATGCATAAATAGTACCTCGATAACTCAGCCCACTTTGTCCTTTTACTTGTGACTAAAAATGTAGAATTTGCAACTTTCACGCAAACTATTATGATTACAACCGTATTGCTCAACACCGGAAGTTCACTAAATATCGAGTAAAACTGGATCTGGGATAAATAATCTTTATTTACTGACGGGCCCTATAACAGCATCAAAGTATTGAGATAACCAGAGAAGAAGCAAACACTGCATCGATACACATGCCAGTGGTAGCTATGGCATTGGTATCACTAGGCTGATCACTTACACACATAACAAATACACACTAAACTAACGAGGCCAATTTTACAGAGAACCTTTTAAAATCTCGTAAAAGCCAGAACATGTGTTGACACAAAATTCCATTAAAAAAATATCACTAGAGTGACCAAACAGGATATTTTTAAGTACTTTACCTTTACCTCAATGATCAGGACCTCTGTACCACAGACAGGCACTAACATCACTGCAAGCTAACCTTTACAAACAGACAGTTCACTGCAGCTGTATTGAGTACTGCTAATAACAGTCAATTACTCAACTGTTTTTAAATTTTTAGTAAGTCTAGTTAATTACTAGTTCACATAGTGACTTGAAATTTTATTTTACATATGTATTTTACTACAGACTAATCAGCTTATGGCACCTTTGTATGCTGCTGAAGAAAGGGGTGTAACTAAATGATGCATCCACTGTTGGCCTTGGTGTTCAAAAACGTATGTACAGGAAATCAGTTACTTCTAACTTGAATTGCGGCATGCTTATTTCTGGTTGTGAAGTGCAGTTTCTCTGCAATCGGCTTTATAGTTAGCTGTCGAGTACTACGAGGCCAACATTAGGCCAATGCATCGATTAGTAAGATGTAGAGGAAGCGCTGAGATGAATGAAGAGATGCATGGAAATGAAAGCACACAAGGCAACGAACAGCAACATCAACAGTTCAACATGTCAACAACAGATGTTCACAATTACCTGCTACAGACCGCTAGTGCAGCAGATAATCTGTCATCATTTATCAAGAAATGAACACTTTCTGTTACTGTTCGACTTTTTTTCCTCAGTATGACTGACTCCATCAACTACCTCAACTGTTACTTCTGCACTTTCTGGTTTTGGTGTTTACTTTTTTACCATTATTTTTTTCTGTTTATGGTACAACGTGGTAGATTAACCTGTTAAGCACACTATAAATATTCAATACTGCATTACATCATATCGTAAAGCATGACATTTCTAGTATAAGCAGTACACTGTAATACCGTAATGTTTATTTTCAGATATGGAGGAAAGTTGGACTTTACCTCTGAGAACTCTTAGAGGTCAAATACAATATGGCAGAAAGCTACCAAAGAAATCTGATGTTCCTCCATATCTAAAAATTAACCATGCGATATGCAAAGAAATCTTCAACTGGTGTACTAGAATTTTCATGCTTTTAACAGAAAGTGCACAATTTATAGCGCGAGATGTAATATATACATCTTGCGCTTATGCAACGATGTCAGTGTCCGTCTGTCTGTGACGGAAGTGCAAGGGTCGCGGTGCATGCCGGCAACACAGCGGCTACGCCAGCCAGCGAAGTTAAAGCCATCATACGATCCCAACAAACATGGCCGCCACCGATGGAGGGGTCATCTCACGCTATGACAGCCACTAGTAGGCCCTCTTTTTCAGTTTACCTGCTGTACTACAATAGTGATCACACCACACAGTCAGTTCAATACTACAGTAACACCTTGCTATCAACTGACTCCGCCATATTCACACATTACAATGCACACACACACACACACACACACACACATAGTTCTACTACTCATACATTTTTCTAAACCATGGCTTCGACCATGAATGATTAGTTAAGGAAGTAATTTTAACCAATTAAAAGATTTCAGTAGCTTGACTGATATTACATACTGTCTTTAAAGTCCAAACAGAAAATACAGAAAGAGAGACAGAAAACAGTAGAACATTTTTATAAAGCCTGAATAATGACTAATAGCACGTGATTAATAAGCATTTGAACTGACAACAGCCTATTGCTAATACAACCACAAAATCATTAATAATAATAATTATTATTATTACAATAACCATCATCATCATCATCATCAACATTAAGTGCCTAACTGCCTATTTATACAGCATACAATAAAGGTTATCTTGCTATTGGGAGTCATCAACAAGTAACTGTACTAAGCTATCAGACACATTAAACAAACATGCAAAAAGTTTTACAAAAATGGGTAAAGTCAGAGGTAACTTGTTTGCACACTGGGTCAACAGTACTGAATGTACTGTAACATCTTTCATACTTGGCAAACACAGCTTAGCTCAAGCACTGCACATCACTGCATGTCTTTGATCACAGTAATAGCCATTCTGGGTAATTTATCATTCCAACGCTAGTACCCTCAATGGTCCGTTTGTACACAAAATCTGCAGGGTCTAATTTCATCCGCAGCAGCAGACATGAAGGTTTTTCAACAGTTTGCGAAGTTGCCTAGTTGGTGAAAACACTGCTACAGAGCAGAGTCAAGGTCAGTTCCTCTTAGTGTAAAAAATGTCCCTTCACTTCGTTTATGGCACGTTTGGTTGAAACCGCCAAATTTCCAAGAGTCTGCCAAATTAGGGCTTAGGTTGGGGTTAGTGTAATTTGTTGGGTACTATGGCCACTACATCAATTGACACCCAATAACACACCGGTGTGATGCACAGACAGACAGAAACACAGCATCATCATAGAAACATATACTACACTATGCACTTATGTGTTGTGTGGTAAAAAGTGCAGTAACAAAATTAACCCCTTAACTGCCAAGTTTGCCGGATATATTCAGCATACAACAATAATAACCTAACTGCTGAATATATCTCGTGAACTCCATTATGACTGCAATAATCAGATCGAATAAACCTCGTTAGATAATACAGCATACAGGTTAAGTTTATGTTCCTATAATTAGACATTAACTGCCAGTGAAGGGGTTAAATGGACAATTTTTCCAACAGACTATAGAAAATTAAGTCAGTTTACTACTAGCATAACACTTCACAGCACAAGAATCATAAGAGCAATGCAGTCATAGTGCCGAGGATAGATTTGTCAACTTCTTAACCACAGTCTACACACAACCCACAAGTGGCATTGGTGGCCAAGTGGATAGCACGTTTGACTCGTGTTTGAAAGACATGGGTTCGAATCCCGCTGAAGCCGGTCCTGCGTAACAACTGTGGGCTAGTTGTTTACACCTAATGTGCCAAGAGGGGGCAGAAGGCCGGCTTAACCAGCTGACATCTGGTATAGCTGGCACTTCTGTAGCGATTCTGGGCAAGTCGTTTACCTGCGTTGGATCAGGTCTACTCAGCTTTTCATCCTTAACTGGTGCATATATCGAGTACCGACCATAACAACGGCCGGGGTAAGGGCGGGAGATGCTACCTCTGGCAGGTAACTCTGTGTGATCCCACATGACGTGCAGGCGCCAGCAGTGGAGCGATGCTTCTAGCATAAACTGCTATACGCTTCCTTATCTTTACCTTTAAGTCACTGAAGTCAGTTGCAAGGTAGACGAGAAGGCTACAGTTAACTTTTCCCGTTTTAAAATTAAAAGGACTCTTTTTCCAGCCACTTAACTGCACATAATGGTAATCATTTCCTATCCCACAGAGGTTAGGAGGCTGAGTTGGCCTGGATGGCTGGTTAAGATACTAACGTGGTATACCCACAGAAGATAGTAACCCAGCCGAATAATGGTCACCCATCGCAGTACTAACCAAATCTGGCCTAGAGTAATTTCGTTGATTGAGACTAACATGCTACCACTAAGCCACTTAGTTTATTAGTTGTGCATGTTGACCACGCCAGGTCTCAGCCCGTAGTTATCATTAGCACCCACACCAGAACATCTCTGTACAGTCGGTTATACTCACGTAACAAGTCCAAGGCAAAAAGGCAAAAATTCATTCGATGACAACTCATCACTACATCAATGGTGTCTGTTAACAACTTCCTAAAACAGCGCATCACTTTCAGCCACGAACCAATCCCTGAGACATGCATGAGAACATAGTAGTGGCTGATTAGTTCAGATCCTAATCTGATAGTTCACAGTTGATCAGATGAAACTAATTTACAACATGTCCACATCGTATATACACCCATAGTGAAATCTACGTCACTAATGATCTATTTCTTTTTCAAATTACCAACCAGATGAGGAACCTCCAGCAAGTCTTCATCATTCCAAACAACAACAATATAGAATGGGCTAAAAAAACCGGACTGCTTTTCAGAGTTAATAACTTTGCAACATTTAATGGCATAAAGGCGTGTAATATGTCAAAAGTTTCCTAATTTTATCTACATGTCAGTGAATTTAAATATACTTTGCCTAGTTTGCATAAATATTTACTACCCCTCCATCGAGCGTCTGCTGAATGGACTTTAACACCTTTTTCAAAGCTTTATGATTTCTGCTGCTGTTTCAAAACTTGGTAAAAGTGACCTTGACTAGAAACTATAATAAAGGAAGCCTTATTACTGTGATCACATAGTCGAACAAGGATCACTGCCAAACATTCGCTGTTTTTCGAATGATGATTTCTGTTTCAACAGGTCGAAGCACCAGCACACCAATCACGTCACACTATGGCTTACCTGCGCTCTCATGTGCCAAAGATCATTTTCCTGAAAAATTAGCCTTCAAATACTCCGCATCTAAATACAGTGCATTATTCAGTGTCGACAGCATTGCACAAGATGGCCGACTGAAATGTGTGCTACTTGACTGTTGGACTCAGCAAAGCCAGGGCAGATTGAACCAAGCGATCAATCAGCTGCCAAAGACTGATAATGGTTGTCAAGGTGAAGGGTGTCCATGTTGATTTCGTCTGGACCAATTCTGATCACTGCTGCTACTTTCATCACATGTTTGAATTAAAAACTGGGCAAAATCCATGCATTTTTGTCAAATTCAGCATAATTTCAGTTGTAGTGAATATTTATGCAAACTAGACAAAGAATATTTAAATGCACTGACATGCAAGTTTCCCACTTTTTCTAGACAAAATTCTGCAACTTTTGACATATCACACGCCTTTCTCCCATTAACCACTGCGAAGTTATCAACTCCCAAAAACGGTCAGTTTTTTGGCCCACTCCGTATACTTAATGCCACATTATCCAGGATGATCTGGCTGAGGCAGTAACAGGAAAACATTCATTCACTCGTGTCCTATTTTTGTTGTCACTATACAACATCTTTAACTTTTCCATTTCCAACAGTCCATGGCATCCTCCCTATATAGCTGTCATGCCTGGCAATCTTTTTAATACAGCCTTACTCCCAAGTTTTCTTTGCACTATCTCTAGTACACTTTCCATTTCAATAGTCCATGCATTTTCATTCGTCTTTTCTTCAAACATGCCTATACCATCTTGCAACAATTCACCTGATGTCAGACAAAAAGGCAACTTCAATTTTGGAAACATATAACAAATAAGTTACTAACACACCAAGCAAATTAAACACAACAACATATTCTATTGCATGAAAGATGTCACTTGATTTTGCCGATCAAAACATTGCAAAGTCCATTGAAATTTTGCACCAACTACAGCAAAGTAATAAATACAAGAAATTTCATGAGTGGTTAAATACTGTTAACTTTTAAGCAGATAAATATTTCTGGTAAATCATGATGATAAGTTTGATCATATAGCAAGTGGAATTCACGCAGTTTTAGCTACTCTTTAAGCACACATTTTTGTTTGCAAGCACATAATGAATACACAGAATTCCCTCGGAACTATGCTTACAGTCCTGTGTTATAAACACTCCCAGTAATTGGACCCATTCTATGGGGCCATTGTCGTCGTCGTTGTGGACATCGATGCACAGGTGGCGTGTGACAGTGGCGACACCTGGTGAATGGCAATGTAGAGGCTCGCAGTGGCGAATGGGCCCAACATTTTTCAAATGCTTCTTGTTAGCACAGTAGTATTTCAAGGGCAAGCTTTAATGCCACAGAATCAATTAAATACAGTTCGTGTTACCACAAATTAATAGCTGCAAACATTAACTCCGAACTTCACCACTCTAATTCCTTGGATGAAACTGTCAGAAATCATTTATGGTCAGTCATATTGATTAACCTTCTATAGCAACTATGAACCAGTGTGTCGTCCTAACTGACATGCCAATTTCTCAATTCTATGATTTATTTCATTCTTTGTTACAGCTGATCTATGTCTAGTCTCAATGCCCTCCAACTCACAATTCATAGAGTGTTTCATCCAATTATTCTCAGCCAACATGATTGTACCATCACAAAGTTGTAATACAATGACTCTATACTCTGGGTCATAAAAACGAGCCAGCTTATTTTTGCCTAACTTTATCAAAATTCAACGGATTTTAATGCCCTTTATACGGTAAGTTTAAAAAATTAAACATGGCATATGTAGATGATGAATTTCACTGCCTCACCTAATTAATGCTGCCACACTACCTTGTGAAAGTCGAGGTTACATCATCACATGTGCCCTTCATTTTTAAATCCAACAGTAAAAACGGCCGAAAAATCCATTAATTTTGACAAAATTACAGACAAAAATAAGTTGGCCCCTTTTTATGGCCCACAATGTATGATAGGTATTCCCACTCGCTGTATCAATCAATTCCACACACCCACACACAGGTAGGGTCACCAGATCTCACATATTTTACGGGTGATCCCATATGTCAACCCATGTCTCCTGCCTCCCAGAAGAAAGTCAAAAAAGAAATCAAATCTTATAGTAGCAGTAGAAGTTGTATGTACTGCTAGTATGTACTTTTCGTTGGCAATATATATATATATATATAGAATTATATAGACACATTGGGTGGACCTCGGACAAAATATTCCGTATTGTTTTGTGAGAATCTGGCAACCCTACACACATACGGCAGAGATGCCATGTGGACTCTTTGTGCTACACACTCAGAAATTCAAGCATTTCACTCAGTAGTTTGTGCAGGGTGACACGACCACCGTGTTTCACTCCAAGCCAGAACTCTTTCGCGAGGATCTTCTTGTGTGTGAGCAGCGGCATCAACAGCAGCAGGTCACAGATTCGGCGGTTCGCGAGCGTTGGCCCTGTACCGAGGTTGATCAAGTGGTCAAGTAATGTGTCCTGAACGTGATCGCGTAACTGCTGCACTAGCTCCGAGTGTCTTAGATTAATGTCTACCAGCACACACAAACACAGCCGCAATTGGCTGGAGTAAAGGCGGGAATGTCACCTGAGTGCACTATTTGTCTCTGAAGAGCTCAGGTATGGCAATTGTTAATGAGGTATCACTCAGTTTTACCTGTCTATCTGCCAGGTTTCAGATAATACTGTGTGATCCCATATGGCACGCGAGTTCCCGTAGCGGTGAGGCTTGTTCTCATTCCATCTGTGAATGCACGTGTGGGAGACAGGTAAAATTGAGTGATACCTCATTAACAAGTGCCATACCTGAGCTCGTCAGAGACAAGTAGTGCACTCACGTCGGGTTTCACCATCAATACCTAATTTATTTCCTTAAATCTCCATGCATTTCAATGAAGATTTAAGGACTATTTAAGTATGGATGGTGTGACCAAACCTCAATATAAAATACTATACAACATCTGAGTAAATTGATCATTATCTGCCGGATTTAATGCCGGATTAAATTAATGGGAGATAAATTTGCTGTGGAAAAACTGGACCTAAGCCTCTGAAGTAATAGGCCATGATCTATCATGGTACTAAGGTCTTTGACACAAGAAGACATGATATACCATGGTGAGCTGCAGAGTAAATATGGTCGAGAGAAGTTTGAGTACGATGGTCTCTGTGAAATGGCCAGATCTGTACACTGACTGGTTGCTATTGAAAAGCCAAATTATGCGGCTGTAAATGGCTTAAAAACAGGCGCTCAAGGATTTTAGAAATGAAAAGTTGGAAATCGGCCTAAAGTTGGATGGTACAGTATTATCGAGGGTTTAATGTTTCAGCATTGGGATTACAGAAGCTTGCTTATACGGGGATGGAAATTTGCCTTCCAAAAATAATTATTCCACATTAACAAGTCTAATATGATTTCAGAGAACGCAGAGGAACAGGTAACGAGGAGAGAGGTAGGAATAATGTCCATGGTAGACGATTTTGGGGGAGAGGTATAAAGTATTTTGAGAACCTCATCAGCAGTAACGGGGGAAAGTGAGTCAAAAAGAGGGCTAGAACGAGGAAAGCCGGAAAGGTCAACATGCTTAGCTAAATAGCACGTCTTAGCCTTAACAGTGTCACTTAACACGTGTGTGATCTTATCTACAAAGTGTGATGCAACTATGCTACACAACGAGCGATTTTCATTATCTGTTCTTGACTTTTCTTTATCACACAGTGCAGCAGTTCGTTGACGACTCTCCACTGTTGTGATTGATTAGCGCAGGTTGAAATGCGCTCCTAGTAGTACTATGATCTGGATTCGTTGATCAGATTGTTGGCTGAACGGCATGCGCGTCAATACTCGAGACGGTCACGCTCTGTCAGTTGAGTGCCAGCGTCATTCTAATCGGCGGCGCCGTTGCTTTGCAGCGACAGCCTCATCAGACAGCTACTATTTGATCAGCTTTGGAGGTCTGCACAGATGCAGTCAAACTGGGGCAACTTTGTCGAGCAGACCTGACAGCACGGTGTCAATGATCATGTCCACGCTGGATGCTGCTGGGTCAATGAAGAGGACAGAGTTCCACACCATCTCATCGAATTTTGTCACATCGACAGCACATAGACTGCACCTGTCATGTAGATTGCCGGCAGTAGCAAACAGTACAGCAGCCATAAAAACATGTGTTGCTCGTAAACTCAGCTGATGAGAATCATTAATCGACGGCAGGTTGACGGGTGTTAGATACGACAGCCAGCTGTTCACACCTGCTGCCGAGCCGATGATGACCAGTGATGACAGGTAAACGGATAAACTAGAGTGATAAAATTCTGACCAGTAACGACAGTAAAACAACACTTTGTTCTGCCTGACCTTCTACAAAACATACGAGTTGCTTTCCGAAGGCAATGGTGAGCACATAAAATGAGAACTAAACCAATAAACCTATAAAACAATAAAAACGACCGCTGGCTAAAAACAATGACTGCCATGTTGGCCCCCCCGCCATGTTGATATGACTGCACATTTTTCTGGTTTATGCCTTACCTGGATTCAGCAGCAAGATCGTCTTGAGAAGGATGTACTCTTCGGTCGTTATCATCATCTTCGTCATCTTCTTTGCCAATTTTCTCGAGACGGAGTCGAGGCTCGACGGAATTCCAAACTTTGTCGACTCCATCTCGGAGCACTTGAAGTCATCGGCAAAGACGATGCAGCCCTCGTATGGGATGCTGCGGAAAGCCTCGTTAAAACAGATGATGTCAAGCCATGTACTTTGCAGTAAGTTCATCTGGTCCGGCAGCGGCAGTGATAGAAAACCTGCAACATCGGTGACATCAGAGCATCTCTGCACTCAGATGGGATGCAGGGGCCAAATTCACAGACATTGTCTTAAGATTTATCCTAAGACATATCCTAATATTATGTTAGGACAAAAGTTAAGG
>Ga0209366_1000299_pt1 | contig 11389 bp, 10 predicted proteins | sample WorMetmaBAHAMAS2_FD_187391 | JGI IMG/M metagenome (GOLD analysis project Ga0209366, IMG submission 187391) | Marine gutless worms symbiont microbial communities from Max Planck institute for Marine Microbiology, Germany - Inanidrilus... | ecosystem: Host-associated > Annelida > Digestive system...
CCTGAGTGCCAACCCCAACTATAGCGAACATAGGTGAACTAAGTGTGGTAACAATCATCGACTCCAGCTGTACAACTTCTTTTGGGTAACTAATCGAATCTCACCAAATTTTCACAAGATGTACAGAAATGATTGCATATCAACCTGCTGAAATCAAAATTTTGATATCCCAATCCTTCAGAACACCAGCGTGCCAAATGAATTATGATTGTCAAATTGCAGACGAGTCGCGGCAGATTATCTATTTTTGCTCTCTTAAACTCTAAAGTTACTGCATTATTCTTCACCAAAATCTGACAAGATGTAGAGGCATTAGTGTAGCTGTTAATCTGCACATTTGCAAAATGATGTTGCATTTTGTTTGGAAATGCCAGAGCAAAGAGTGAAGACAGTCAATTTTGACATATGCAAAAAGGCCCCAAAGTTAATCGGTTACCATAGCAACATCTCTTCAACTACTGCAAAAATTATTTCACTTTTATAATCTGCATAAATGAGCCTACCAATGCTGAAAAGTTGGCGAAGTTCGGTCCAGTACTTGCTGAGATATTTGGTATAATATGTCGATTTTTGCCGTTTTGTCCCAAAAGGTACAGAAACTCCCTGCAAGTTCTTTGCGGTTAGTGGACCGATCTTCACAAAAATTGTACAAAATGTGGCAAAAATTGTGCCCTTTATTACCTTGAAAGTGGAATTGCGATATTTGAATCCGTTGCGAAATGCCAGCATGTTGAAAAAAGGTCATTTTGCAAATTTTGCCCAAAATCGGTTGCCATGGCAACATCCCTAAAGGAATAAAAAAGAGGTCTCCGCCCGAATCGAGAAAATTCACGCAAATACCTTTCATTTTGGTGTAAAGATCGTGAAAATTGGTCCAGTAGATTATGAGATAATGTCTCAATTTAAAAAAAGAAACTCAAAGTACTGACCTAAGAGCTAATTGCATGATATCACTTTTTCTTCATCTAATTACATGCCTGCTGACACCATTGCCTGTCTGACACCAGCACACATTGGCTCATTTGGCAGCTACATGCCACCATAATGCTGTTTCTAAAGCAAGCACAGTCTTGCTTTAACAAATACATGTATTGAATGTTTAGCAAAGCAGAAGAATGTTATGATGAGCAGTTTTGTAGAAACCTAGTTTGTATTTCTTTCTAGACATATATTCATTCATGCACTTCACTTCGTGACAAGGACAAAGTAGTACGTAGTAGTACAGATTTTTTTTTACTAAATAGGACATTCACATATGATGGTATGTTACAACATTGTACAGCCATTGTTTGATTACCTCTTACTCTTAGCTAATTTTTAGCTATGTCTGCTGTTACATTTCATTGCCATTATTATATCATTTTGTTTGTTGTTTCAGAGTTAAATACTGTCAGACATGGTGAAAGAAACTGGTTATTATGATGAACTTGGTGTTAAACCTAATGCCACAGCTGAAGAATTAAAGAAAGCATACAGAAAACTGGCACTCAAGTATCATCCGGACAAAAATCCAAATGAGGGTGAAAAGGTTAATTATGTTCATTGAATTTTCAGTGTTTTGTAAGGAGATGTCACTTGACACTTGGGGTTTCCCAGGTGCTGCTGTACCGACTGCTGATGGTAGTGATATATCATATGGAGGTTCATCTCTGAGAGTTAGAACAATCCAAAAAACTAAACCAGACCGATTCAGTAATTTTGTCACCTTGACTGGTAGAGTCAGACTTGGTCTAGTAGTGACAAATGCGTCTATAACGGCCATATAATGTGCCACATTTCCTGCAGCTGATGGTAGCAATTAGCTGCTAATCCAGTTATGCAGTAATGTGACTGATTGCATCAGTACTGGTTTATCTAGCTGTTTATCAAATGCAGCATGTAGAGCAACCACCCACGTTGATAACAGTGAGCCAGTGTCAAAGGAGACATGCTGTAAACACTGTTAAACAAAAGTAGACCGGCACTGATTCGATCTACAGCGGACCGGATATGGTTCAGAATCAGTATCAAGATCTGTTTTAACTCTGTTCATCTCCTTATTATCGACTGCATAGCATAGGAGATAATACGTTTGGTAGCGTCCATGTGTGTGCATGTGTGTCAGTTTGCTGTGGGCACTCTCCTGTTTGACCTTTAACCTTGATTTTTGGCATGTGGGTCGACCTTTACCTTTGCTAGCCTAGGATTGTAGGTCAAATGTCAAGGTCAAACAATGAAAATTGTTTACGCTCCTCCGTTTGAACCAGTGGTGCGGAGCAGGTCAGTATTAGGACTCGGCTTGCCGAGTTCAGCCAATGGTAATTGCGAATAACCATTACCAGTCCATTCGAATTGTCTGTTTGTCAGTAATTAGGGGATGTTCAACGTGTCGTGCGTAAGCGGTCGATCAGCTTTAATCTTTTTTACACTGCACTCAGCGTAAATTATCAGTTTATATACCAAATTTTTACCGTAGTCTGTAATGTAGTACGTACATTATTACGTTAGTTTACATACACTCAGTTCTTGTTTAATTGGCCTTTGTGGAGTTATCCAAGTTGGGCTGAATCCCTCAAAACAATTTTTGTGGATAACTGCAACAAGTTTCAGCAGGCTGACGCCCTTTCTGTTGCCAGCAAACAGTGTAAAAGTACTTAAGGAAAGCTGCCTACATTAGTACACTGAGAAAAATTTAGAAGTAAATGGGCTAAAACCAGCAGTATAGTGTGCAGGAAGTTATTAATTTACAGCAGTAAAGTTCTACTTTATTGAACTGGTAAAAATGAAGGATCAACTGATATGTGAGAAGGACTTGACAGAACTGCTGACTGTGCCGTCTGATGGATTTGACTATCTCTCTGGTAGTCTGGTTCACTGTCTTGCACCATTGTTGGCAGCTTGTCTAGTCTGACAGGTTGAAAACTGGCAGTGGCAGTACAGATGTACTGGTAATTTATACCAGACAGTTTGAATGTTCTTGCTCATTCTAATGGTCTTACCAGAGTTTGAAAAAAATGCATGTTAATATTATGTTGACTGGCTTCTAAGTTTTGTTAGTGTTGCTGTAAGTGACCTTACTATCACTGACGCATTAGAGTTGTATTTGATGATGCGCTGTATAAATCCACATTTTATTTACTGTGTCGTTATAATGCAGTATTTATTGCATTAACACTGGACACTTGTGTTGGTTTGTTGTACAGTTCAAAGCTATTTCACAAGCATATGAGGTTTTGGCTGATCCAAAGAAGCGTGATCTGTATGATCGAGGAGGTGAACAGGCAATTAAAGAAGGTGGAATAGCCAGCGAAATGCATAATCCGATGGACATCTTTGACATGTTCTTTGGAGGTGGTGGGCGTTCACGTAGTGCAACCAAAGGAAAAGATGTTATCCATCAGCTGAAAGTGAGCCTGGAGGATCTGTATAATGGCTCGGTCAGGAAGCTTGCATTACAGAAGAATGTCATTTGTGCCGCTTGTGAAGGTTTGTAATTTTTGGTCTTTAAACAGTGTTTTTAACAATTGAAACAAATGGGTTAAACAGTTGATTAGACCTCCAGAAATCATTGCGAAAAAAAAGTAAAAATTCAGAAGTTTGCAGCAAAATTATAGCACTTAATGATTGCGGAATATGAAAGTTTAAATTTTGTGATAATAAATTTCAGAATCACAGTTAATCTTTTGTTTGCAGAAAGTAAATTAATTTAAGTTAAAATTTAAAACCAAAAGTTTGTGAAATAAATATATTTGCAGTCATATGTTCATTGTTTAGCAGCATTTGTTTTATTTTAAGTACTTATCTCTTCCATTCCGTTTTTTACTTTAGTTGAAACTGGTACATTACATATGTTAATTTTATGAACAGTGAAGTTGGAAGTATGGCAGAAGTGCAAAACATAACGAAAAAATCAGCATTTTAAAAAGTGAACAGTGTGGTCTACAGTTAAATTTATGGAGCCTATTGATTGATGATGTATTTGTTTGTCTGCGGTATTTATCAGTAATGATGATGATGCTCATCTCCCGTTGTTGCTGATGCTGTGTTACTTGTGTATGTGTCTCAAGGTCGTGGAGGTAAAGCCGGAGCGGTGGAGAAATGTTCTACTTGCCGTGGGACTGGTGTTCAAGTGCGTGTCCAGCAGCTTGGTCCTGGCTTCATTCAACAGATGCAGTCTGTTTGCTCGGAGTGCGAGGGCCAGGGAGAACGCATCAATCCCAAGGACCGATGCAAAGACTGTCAGGGTCGGAAAATCACCCGTGAGAAAAAAGTGCTCGAAGTTCATATCGACAAAGGTAAAGTGGCACTCTAGAGTATATATCGGACATTTATGCAGTATGTTCTCAAGGGCAAATCTGCATCGTTTCATAGCATAGTTTCTATTCAGTCTGATTATGGTCCAGCAAGACCTGCTGCAATGCAAATCTGGATGTAAGATCATTTCTAACTCTTAATTTTATTGTATTGTTAGGCTGGTAAAATGAAAAGATTGCATAAGCAGTTTGACATACTCTGATATTGTTCATATTTGAAGAGACAGTTCAGATGTACTTAAAATATTGTTACTAATCAGAAAGTTGGACCAGTTACATTATTTCCATATCCAGCAGAAAATACAAAAATATACTCTCTGCGTGTTGTTCTATGGTTGCTGCTCATGTTCTGGCTGTTTGTTGTATCTATATTATTTGTCATAGTTGCTGTGATTAAAAGTAATCTTGTGATAAATTTAAATTATTGCAACTGAATTTGTGCTGATTTTTGATAAGTCTGTAAATACAGACGTGAGAGTGAGTTAGACTGCGTATTTTGTTGCAGGAATGAAGGACGGCCAGCAGATACGTTTCTCTGGCGAAGGTGATCAGACACCTGGCCTCGACGCAGGTGACGTCGTCATAGTGTTGGATGAGAAGGAGCACAATGTGTTTCGTCGTCGTGGCATTGACTTGCTGATGCAGCTGGAGATTTCGCTCACAGAAGCGCTGTGCGGCTTTCAGCGCTCCATTCAGACACTCGACGACCGATCACTCGTTATAATGTCATTACCAGGTACTGCTGCTTACTAGTTGTGCTTGTCATAATAGACCCTCTTCCTTCGGGAAAATCGTACATGGATGGTGTTGAAGAAAATTAGAACACCTGCATAATTCAGGTGTGCTAGGTGTCATCAGCAAGGGCCAGTGAGCATGAAAACTTTGCTGCAAATGCATTATTCAGTTCTTAGCCGGCAATGCTGGCCTCCTACACAGTGACGTGCATAATGGCCGTAAAATAGTTGTTGTTGTCACCTTAGTTGGTCGTCATGCATCATCCATACTTGTTGAATTATTTATCCTCAGTGATAAATTGCATTTATGTAAGAACGGGTTTGTCGATGTTACAAAACTTATGTTGCATCTAGCATAATGTATTTAATTAATCCCAAAACTGTTTTCAGATACTATAAAACCCTTTAATTTGGTTGCCCTAAAAGTTGGCAATTTCACATGCAAGATTATTTTGGCACCTTTCATTTTGGCGAATTCATCAGCAAGATTTTTTAAAAGGCATTTACTAGTAGTGGTAGACTTTGAAAACTTGCACACTACTTGGCCCAACATAGCATTTTTATCAGCATCGGATTCAAGGTCTGCTGTTTGGTAACAACTGGTTTACTCCTGTACGATTGTCAAACTGGGGTCTTGTTTACAATAGAGGTAATTGGCGCCGCATCCATCCGTCCGTGGCAGCCAGCTGGCACCCTACTGTGAGCAAGCAGCATGCTAGTCAGCAAGTGATGACAGTGTAAGTTGATGTACTATTGATATTGCATCCTTTAATTCACAGTTTTGTGTAGCTCATGAAATAGGGGCACATAAAAATAGGGTTTTACACTTACTTAGAATTAGTATTCCGATACATGATTTCGTACTGGTATTGTTGAATTATCTGTGAATATAATACTGTTGGTCTGTTGTGTGTATAGGGGAAGTCATGAAGCACAACACGATGAAATGCATTCTGAATGAGGGCATGCCAACACATAAGAATCCGTTTGAGAAAGGCAAACTTATTGTCACGTTTCAGGTGCAGTTTCCGCGTGACAAGTGGTTGCAGATGTCCAAGATGAGCCAGCTGGAGAAGCTGCTTCCAGCAAGACAGGAGATAATTATACCGGATGATGCCGAGACTCACTTGCTGCAGCGATTTGACCCCGAATCCGAGCAGGAGCGTGCACGGCAGCGCCGCGAGGCATACGACTCGGACGACGAAGGTGGAATGCATGGTCAGAGAGTGCAGTGCGCTTCACACTGAAACGCTTCCATCACTCTTAGGAAAATTGCTTTTCTGGGTACTACTCGAAGGGCTTTTAATTCCGAATGGTCTGCTCTGGAGACGAACCACTGTTTTGTTTTGACATTTTGGTTGTCAGAAAATGTTTTACTTGGCAGTGAAGTACAGAAAGTATGATGTATATAATATTTGGTGTTGCAAATGTGTGTGTTATGTTATCACTTAAACAATGCACATATTTAATTAATCATACATGTTTATTGTATGTTTAGCTCAAAATATTTGTCACGTTCATATTTGACTCCTGAATGTACAATTTTCATTTAATACACAAGAGTTCTTTTTTTAACCAGAATTTACATTTATTTCTTGAATGATCTTTTGATTTTTACACATTACACATGAAGTCGTGGCTTGACTTAGTGATGAAGTGTATAGTAATTTCACACATCTGGCTGTGTGTCTGTTATTAATAAAACCTGATTCATCATTTACTTACTTTGTAGAGTGAATATTTCTTGAGGTGACTAGATTTTCGCACATGTAGCTAAACATTCTGGGAGAAATGTTTCAGTGTGTAACTTGAAGTGATGTGTACGTAGTGACAATGATAGAAGATTCACTGCAGATAAGCTGTTGCGTCTAGAGTTTGCTCTTTGCGTAAAACATTTTCAGGTCATGAAAATTGTCCATACATGTAGACCAACTTGCCGGCTGAACTGGAATGAGTGTAAAAATTAAAGTTGACCCATAACTTACTAGAGAATTTCATTAATGCAGTCATCGTTTTTTGAATTCATCTGATGTTACACTTGTCAGATCATCATGTGTCGACTGACCGTGCACTTCTCACTGTTACACACTAAGCCATGGCAGTGACCTGTGCTGATAAGTTTTTATACTTAATTTTTTCTAATTCATCTATTCAGTTTTTTTCTGCCAGTTTTCTGTTGCGGTTGTGTGTGATTGGTTACCCGTCAGCTGTTATGCATTTCTGTATAGTGTATTATTGACAGTCCTGACACTGTGGTCATCCGGCTTGCAATCTTGCTGTCATGAGTGCGGATGACTTGCGTAAGATATCAATTTTGCTGTTAAACATGATCTACATGAACGTGTAGTTAATGAAATAAATGATATTTACAGGGAAAATGTCTGCTGATGTAATGGAATGTTTCCACATGTGTTAGTTCCAGTGATGTGGCCAGAGGTGATTTTCTGTGGCCCATAAAATGTTTCAGCTTATGATCACCATGCTGAAAAGTCACTGTGTCCTATCATCCATTACTCCAGAAATGTGGCAGATCAACAGTTGTTGTGTGTTGTGATTGCAAGTTTCAATTATCATTGAATGTATGATCTACTCTTGTTTCTGGATGTCAGAGTCAGAATAACAAAAATTTTCTCAAGCTACATGGGTTGGTGCTGATATTCATTTCTGTAGCCAGACAACTAGCTTACGCTGTAAGACAATAGATATGGAGGTAGTGTATCATGTGGTGTGCCAGTTTACACCCCAGCTTTAGCTGGTACCAAGTTCTACTGCATGGTGACAGAGGCACATGGGTGTGATCAACTTTCTCAAGGTCGTTGCTTAACAGCACAATGGCCGACTTGTGATCGTGTAGTCACTAGTCCATTGCCTTAGCCACTAGACCGTCGAATCACCCAAAGTATCAGACAGAATAACAGCCTGAAAAAATGGCAGAAATTGAAAATGTAATATATGGACATGTTGTGTTTTGAATTGATGCTGAATGCTAGTTACATTGATATGTTTACTTTTTATTGTAGGATTGTGAACTGTGATGGTTGTGTTAGCATTATAGACCACTTCATACTCAGATGTTGCTCACTAAAATACTTTCAGTTTTAGTTTTTCATTTTCCAATCTTCTTTTCTGGAGTTACGCGAGGTCAAGTTGGGACCAGCAAAATAGAACCTTTTGAGATAATTTGAGCAGGTCATGTATGAGACAAATGCACATCCAGCAGTGACATGGCACTGAAGCGTCATCATTTCATGAGATAAATATGCCACATCGTCTCTGACACTAATACCATGTTATAGCTGGTGTTGTCAGAATTTTTTTAGACCACCTTGTGTGGATTCACTCATATGTTTATAATTAGTGAGCATACAGAATTTTATTTCAGCATAGAAAGTTGTAAAAATGCAGAAACATTTGAGTTGTGTGTTGTAAGAGTGCTTGCTGGCCCAGTGATAAATAATGATGTGTTGGCATCTGGGCGAATGCATCTGTAACTGTGCATTGTCAGTAGTAAAGTTAGTACCAGACTGACCTCTGAATAGCAGTACTCATCACCCACGTCGGTGATATGGGTATCCTCGGATGATCAGTGGCATCTTTGTGTATGTATTTGTGTCTGCACTGTAAAAGGAAAATGGCTAGAGCTATCAACATAAGACTTGGTAGACGTATAGTATGTGGCAGCTCGGCATGCATTAACCCGAGGCAAAAGGTCAAGGTCACATTGTTCTCAAATGTGGACTGGATATGCATGTTGAGAGGACTGCATAGGTTTAGTATAGTGTTTGATGTAGAAGTCGGCGAACACTTTTCTAAAGTGCTTTTGTGAACGTGCAGTGGTGCGTTAAAGAACAACTTTGTAATACTGCAGGCATCTTTTTCACTGACCAGAAATCTTGTGCTATTATTCTGCTGCATTATGCACGGGTGTACTTTATAAAGATAAACAGCAGCAGACTGGATGACAATGTATGCAGTGCGGTTACATGTCAGCTAGAGTGTATATGGCTATCGTGTCTGAGGCACACCAATACTGTTGGCTGGTTGTCTTGTGAGCAATATTAATTGATTCAAGATTAAGTCATGCATTCATTTTGTCAATCATTACTAAACACTTGTGGATCCAAATCAACAGTGTACCAAAAAAAATCTGGCCTACTTTGAAGTTTTTCCTGCTTAAAGAATACAAATTGAACATCATATGCACTGAAATAGCAGTATCTCAATGTCGTAGTTAATGCCGGTGTAGAGTTGTGCTGTTTTTACATATGTTAATTTGCATTGTTTTTCAAAATCTTAAGCAAATTGAATAAAATACCATGTTTTTATAATGTTGCCGCTCCAAGATGAAATTTTATAGCTCTTCAAAGTAGTCTGTAATTTTTTTGGTGCATTCTGTACAGTGTGCGCATAGCTTGTTATATATCAAACATTGCCGTGAGACAAGTCCTTATATTCCTGTGCCACGCATGCAATTTCTTAAAATTTGATTTATTAACTTGGTAGTAGTTTATATGTTCTTGCACTTGCAAAAGAAGTATTATTGTTAATATACAAAAAGTCCATGTTGTATTGCTTATGAAAAAAAACTTATTTTCCTTTCATTTTTGTTGTTATTTTTAATACTCTCACATAACATATATTATTGATAGATCTGTTTAGTGATCTCGCACAAAATTAGACATTTTGTGATAAAATGTCTTGAATTAATTGATATTGGACAGATGTTGATTTTCTTCTGGATACCTAGTTAAAATATCTGGCACATAATACAGAAGCTACAACTCTTTGTATGAGAGAATGATCGATTATAATCGAAACTCTTATTCAGTAACAACCTACTACAGTAGCAGTAAAATGATTGTTCATTTTGTTAACTAATTAAAATGGAATTAGATGACAATGCCAGTTGATGTAAATTAGATCAGGTTTGATGCTAATTAATTAGAATTAGTCAACTAATTAACAAAAGATGAGGGGATGCGCCTAAATATGAGCCGTATACTTGCCTCTGAATGAATGTCCACATCTTCAAAATGCTTGAACCAATTTGCATGATTTTTGGTATACTTAACCACTGTGTTGTTCTAAACACGTTCAGTAAATCTATAATTAACGAATTTGTAAGTGGCGCCTCCTGCAATAAATTCAACAACTTGGTTTTTCACTGACAAAATCAAGCGAGGTCACTGCATTCGAATGCCTGCTTCTTTAAAATTTCTCACCAATTTGCATAATTTTTGGCATAATTCCACAATGTGATATTCTGAACATGTCTGATAACTTCATTTTGATTAACTGCAAGTCACCTGGCGAAAGATAACAACTTAATATTAAGTTTGATAAGTTACCATTACAAAACAACTCTGCTAAACCTTCTTGCTTCAAGTGCAAATGTTATTTAAAAACATACTGCATGGACATAATTGTATTGTTTGAGGATCTGTTTGATATATCTGTTGTTCTGTTAAAAAATGCATTTGATTTGAGACAACGTCATGAATCACGATGCCTCACGCCCACGAGACTGCTTTTTGCAGATCAAGTCACCAAGAAGGCGCTGAACAACCTGGCTCCACAACATATTGATGATTGCCAGCTTGTAGCTGCCACAGGTTGTCGCCATCAACTCCGATCGTATGATAACTTCAAATGTGCCATTATCAGCACCAACTCACGTTTTGGCGATGGAGTTTTCGCAGCTGCTGGACCACGACTCTGAAATTAATAGTCACTCAGTGCACATTCGCCAACCTGCCTTAACATTGGACAATTTCTTCAGACGACTAGGCCTAAAGACATATTTTATAGTTCGAGCTCGACTCGAGGCACCATCGACTGTTTTTAGGCGCTGGGTATAAATTATCTTACTTTTTTACTTACTTATTTACTTAGTTCATAGACGGGCGACGTAGGCCTAATTAGCATCAACTACTGCACACGTGACAGTAGTGGTCTTATACCCACGCTTTGTTCTTTTATTCATAAACTTAATTAGCCTTCAGTCGTTACAGTAGCAAGTTCTGCAAACTTATGCGACAACTGCAGTCGTACTAGCCAAGCCCAAGTGCCAAACAGGTCTGCTATACCATTACCATACTGTCAGTGTCATCAATCATTCGATCTACGTACGACGTCAGCAGGTAGATGAGTCGGTTGTCATTGACAACGAGCAGTGAGTGTCCAGGTGTGACTGACGGCGCCACGGGTGCGTCAGGTGCTGCTGCTGCTGCTGCTGCAGCATTATTAGCTATAGCAGTAGGCCTAGCAGCCGCGTCGCCAGCCACAGCCAACTGGAGGGGCCCCAGCAAAGATAGGAGGGGCACCGATCGAGCCGCCGAAGGCGGCGACATCGAGACGCTGAAG
>Ga0209366_1000302_pt1 | contig 11373 bp, 6 predicted proteins | sample WorMetmaBAHAMAS2_FD_187391 | JGI IMG/M metagenome (GOLD analysis project Ga0209366, IMG submission 187391) | Marine gutless worms symbiont microbial communities from Max Planck institute for Marine Microbiology, Germany - Inanidrilus... | ecosystem: Host-associated > Annelida > Digestive system >...
TAAATAACAGCATTACTATAGGAAGGTTAATAATATTAATCAGTTTATGATTCACATAAATGAATCAGAGTCACTGGTCTGTTAGTATCACGTGATTTCTATGCTGTTTAAATTTCACATCGGCATAAATGCTGGGCACAGTTTTATGCTCTGTAAACGTGCTCTATGTCTATCTGTAATGGCATACAGTGTTTTTTTAATAAAATCAAAATGCAGCATATCTGACAGTCTAGCTGTTTACAACCGACAAACAGTGCCCAACTTTCATAACTAATCACTCCAATATGGACAATACCTCAGGTAAGCCTGGAAGGAAAATTATGTACTGCTGAATTGGCAAAAATGAGATTAACTACAACGCATGTCTCCAGTAGATACATATGACCTATCATTGAGTGTATGCAGTTTAAAATATATAAAATATGTTTATTATAGTAATTAGACAATAGTTGTTGGAACATAGATCACTTCTGGCTATAACTTATGTTCAGAATACACATTCTCTGTTGGTTATGACGGAATAAGAAAAAAGGAAAGCCCAAGGAAAACGAGATGTGATGGTGCCTGCAAGATGGTCCTATTTCCTATTCACTATTGCATCACATATAAATGTACCCAGTATATACACTGTGTCCACAAAAAAGAGGCCAGTAGATTTTTTTTACAATTATTTTGGCAAATTTAAAGCTACATTTATAATTTTTGGCAGGTAGATGCAGGGTGAATGGATAGTCTAGTGGCTAAGGCATTGGACTGGTAACTCAGTGGTCACAAGTTCGAGCTCCGGCCGCTGCACTCTCGAGTAACAACCTTCAGCAAGTTGTTCACACCCATGTGCCTCTGTCACCAAGCTGTGTAATTTGGTACTTGCCAATGGGCGGTGACACTCTTCAGCTGGGAAGGAAATGGCAGAAAGTAATGGCAGCCTACCGCCGGGTGGATGGCTTGAAGTCACCTGCGGACGGACTGCCTGTACACAGGGATAAGCTCTGGGCCCAACGCTCGGTAACGAGTATGGCAGAACTTTCAACTTTTACCTTTAGATGCAGTACACTGTTAGGGCATCAACCGTATAAAATTTTCCCACCATACCTGTTTTGTTTTGCTGCTTTACCTTGTAAAGTAACGTGTGTGCCAAAAAATTCATTTTGTTGTCGTACAAGGCATTCATTTACTGTGAAACAATTTAAATAACAACAAAATTAAAACATGAAGTTTAGTCCAATCTGCAAGTTTATGAATTGCCAATTGATCCCAGTCAGAAGCGGTGTTTGAAGTGTCTACTATTTGGATGTGAGATGGCAACACCACTGGCGTATTGCTGCAACTGTCATCGAGTGGTCCATTTTAGCCCATTCAGTTCGGCATACTGTTTAGCAACAACAACAACACAGTGTCACAACTACATGATCAAAAGTAAGAGCGGCTCAGGTGTGGTGATTGAATTTAATTATTGAGTTGGCAACTGTCAGCGGAATTCATGTGCCAAAAATAGTATATATCAAAATAACCACAAGAAAGTTATGACGAGAAAGCTACTGGCCTCTTTTTGTGGACACAGTGTACATACACCGAGACAAACTGTGAAATGTCAGTCAACACAGTTAGACATCACTGTACAACAGACCTCACAGACTTCCCTGATGACGTCAGTGTCAATAATTGAGGCATCGACGTCACTCGTGGCAGGAAACAAATACTCTGGAAGATCGAACTTGAACCACTCGCACAGCCTGCACACCATCATCCCACTCTCACTCACACTTTCACCGGCAGTCACCTAAGCTCAACATCACTGTCATTGTTATACTATGTACTACAGTGGTCGATAATATCAGCAAAGCTGCACAATTCTCACTGGCAACTGACATTCTCAAGTTCAACTTTTAAACTTTGATATCTCAGAAATTGTGATATATTTTGTTGAAACTTGTTGAGTTTGCGCTAAGTAAGTATAGCCTGCAGAAGACAGCAACTGTAATCTGACTCCATCGTCCGAGGATTCATCAGCAGCTGCTTTGTTTAGGTCTGAACAGACAGATGCATCAGGCTGGTATCTGATATTCATAACTACACAGAAAGCACATCTGGCTTCTTACTAGGCAACGGATTCTGAGAGGATAACAAACACAACACAGAGTTCCACTGATGTCACACAGCACCAGTAGTCAATACATCCATTTAAAGGCAACAGAAATTACCTAATATCATGAACAGTAGCTCGCTGGACGGGGTCCACAAGAAGCATCTTGGAAATAAGTACAGATGCCGTCTTCGGCATAGTGTCCGGCGTATGGTATATGCCAGCTGTATGTCACACACGGCAAGCACCAATTACTCGCGTTGCACAACACGTCTTGTTTCAATTTAAATGACAGCATAGGAAGTTTGAATGTACAAAACAAAACAGACCAGTACGTGTATTAGCACAGCTTTTAAAATAACTAGTTAAAGCACAAAAACTGTATAAAACTCATGGGAAAACTGTTTTCAGATGTTTAAACATGCTTTCAAACTGATAAAGTGGAAGCCAAGGTGACATGCTGAGGCATACAGTTCTACGTATGAGTATATAAGTAGCACCAACCAGAAATGTCCAATAGCCAACTGTGAATGTGACAGACAATCTGACTGCTGACACTGATCACTGTCAGAGTTTGCAGTCAAGTGGTGTTCATCAGCAAGATAATTTTAAACCTAATTCTTAGCTCTCTCTACACACCTGAAGGATGTAATTAGACATCGCGGTAATCAAATCAAAATTCTACTCCATGTGCAAATATATAGGGACTGTAATATTACAGGTAAGCTGGTACCAGAAAAAAACATTCATTCAGTCTCTATATATTTGTGCATATCATATTCAATTCACTTAGTGTATTCCTTGTTGTCGGTCCAACAATCTTTGTTCACACTCTCCAGCTTTTCTTTGGACCACCTCTAGATCTTACACCCTCTACTTTGTAATTCATGCTTTCTCATTCGTTCTTGAAACATTTCCATACTGTATCAACTACTTCATTGTAAACACTGTAATTATACACCTATTCATAATCTCCCTCTCTCTCTCGATCTTGAACTCATTAATGTAAACCCATGTGTTACACTATATATCCACCTAATCATTCTCATCTCAGCCTGCTAAATGCCATCTTGTTCCCTATTTACCAGCAAAGTTTCACCAAATACAGCACATTATTTCACATACAACTTCATACAATATAATCAGCAAATAATTTAGCAACTCTTCAAACACATACATTTGATCTTTTTGAACAGTGTAGGAACATGCTCATCATCAAACGGCAACTACAAAAAAAAACAAATATTTCAACAATAAAGTGGACTATTACTTTTCAGGTGTACTGCCTATAACTGATACCCATCAGACAACATTGCTAAATGACACTGTAATTAACTGATTAAATATAGTAAAACATAAATGCAATGGCAGTGTATATATGCTGTACATATATAGAAAACACTGTCAAATATCAGTTTGCAGTCAAGTGGTGTTCATCACTGAGACAGCAAGTAATAGTAAACCTTTGTATGTACGCAATGTTGTAACACTGTCATTGGAAGAGAAATGAGCCATAGCCAAAAGTTTACATAAATGTTTTAAAGGTATGCAAGCCAACACACACACACACACACACACACACACACAGACAGACACATGCTGATCACATTACTTCTCCTGCCATGAAAGTAATTCACCAGCTGCACTCTTCTGGATTTAGTCCACAATGTCAGCTAATAACTAATAACTTTTTAGTTTTTTAAACACTTTTCAACGATACCGTGATAACAGTATAAACGAATAACAGCTGAGAATGATGAACTGATCTAACCGTGCCACAAAGTAGTGCATACAGTATCACACCACAGCTCCAAATGTCAACCTCAGGACCGGCATAAAGCCTACAACAAGCACATGACTACCTATTAGATATTGATTATTGTCTCGAATACAATAAAAAGCATAACTAAAGGGCAGTCGGTACAGTGCATGCAAACACCTGCCACAGTGTGTAGGAGAACGCGTATACCAACAATAAAAACAAATGCTGTGTGATACACTTACATGTTACGGAGGCATGTAGCCGATTGAGTATCTCGGCATGTGTGACGGATGTGACAGTGACAATGATGCTCTGCCACTCTCCCATTATCTTTCTTACGTAATTACTGCATGGCGGTGTGGGTGTGGCACTTATGGAACTATGCCACAGCTGGTTTACACAACTTCAGTTTTACTTCTCACATCATGTGTGTACATACTTTCCTGATATAACTTCTGGTGCTGCATAGTTTGGTGATCCGCAACTTGTCTTAAGAAATTCTCCATCCGTCATCATGTTTGACAAACCTACAGTTACATCACAATTATACAGTTGCCACTGTCATTAACTGGATTTAAGGAATTTGTGCAAAAAGTGTTGTGTTGTGAAAGATTCTACAACATTCTTTAAGTTTTCAGCATAATACACAAAAATTAGAGCTGTAATTTCAAGAATAAAAGCAACTCTAACTTTTGCAGTGGTAATGTGGTAATAAGAATTAACAAGGATTGCAATAACAACCCAGTTATCAACAGTAAAATAATACATACCAAAATCTGCAATCTTAACATTGAGGTATTTGTCAAGAAGCAGATTTTCAGGCTTCAGATCTCTATGCACAATCATGTGCCGATGACAGTAGTCAACGCCGGAAATAATCTGCTGGAAAAACCGTCGTGCTGCTGACTCCTTCAACTGCAATCCAACAGCATAGCTTCAACGACGGTAATAAATGACTACTATCAAAATCAACTTGATTCACATTCAACATTTCTTAACCACGGCAAATAATCCATAATGAAAAACCCCTCTTTATTCACTCTTGCAACTAAGTTCATACAATGTAGTGGTGACGGCAACAGTGCTTACATAGTATAGACCAACAGTGGACACACAATGGTCTGTTTGCTTTGTGAGGCTCATAAGTGTAGTGAATGGCAGTCCACAAGCCTTGGCTAGTGAAACATGCAGATTGAGAACCACTGATTATTTCTCATTCGCTTATACAACTTAAGTAATATCCAACAATCTAAAACTCTGAATGGTTCTGTATCAATAAATCACTGTACATGACAGTAACAAATATCAGCGACTGCTTACCTTCCCATGCTTGACAATGTACTCAAACAGTTCACCGCCTCCAACATATTCCATTACCATGAATATGTCCGTAGGAGTGCTAATCACTTGATACCTATGACACACGACACGACAATAACATAACAAACATCACAACTTTACCAGACAGACTCGTGTTGGCACTCCTGTGGCATTATTTGCTCAGCTCAGCCAACTTCAGCAATTCCAGATGGCATACAGAAAGGGCCATTACATAAAGACAGCACTAATGGAGGTCCTGGATGGAGCACAGTGGCCAACGACAAGCAAGTTACTATCCTGATTGACCTCTACTTGCTAGTGGCCTTTAACATGGTCAACCAACTGTAACCTGCTCCTCTATCACATGCGGCTTGAGTTAGGCATAAGGAAACACCACTCAACTGGCTATGATTGTATCTTGAAGGCCGGACCCAGTTCATCAAGATGGGCCTATATGCTGCTGAGGTTGATGTAGGCACCTCGAAAGGGTCTGAGCTTGGGCCTGTTGTTTGTGGTCTATTGAAGCCCGTCGCCGACGTAATCGTGCATCACAGCATAAAGTATCACCAATATGCCGATGACACGACACGCAACCCCATCTCCCTCTGCACGCCGACAACACAACCATTAAGCTGTCCGTTCTCGCTGTTGCAGTATGTGATCACAATCCACCAATGTTACAGACAGACAAGACAGATAAACAATGTCATGCCTTTAGCTTAAGCGCATCATGCTATGCTATATAGCAGCATGTTGCACTAAAAACGAATGTGGCTCAGGTCAATTATGCATGACAACAATGGATTAACTCTATTCCACTACTCACAGCTTAATAATGTGTGGATGACGAAACAGCTTTAGATTCTGGATTTCTCTTCGAATCTTTCCGACTACATCCAAACTCTTGATCTTCTGCCGGTTCATCACTTTTATGGCAACTTTGTGTCCAGTTAACTGGTGCACACCAACTGCAACAGACAATAGTCATTAGTGATTATGTGGTTCCACTAAAATGTTTAACACTAAATCACCTCCATTGCAGTTGGCTTTAAACTGTGACAAATTTAAAAAATGAGGCTTTACTGGCATAATACATTAATTTCTTGAAATTTTCAGTCAATGCAAACCTCTTGCCAGCCACTTCCCTGCATGTCAACAGACAGTGACTGAAAATATGATGCCCCAGTGTGAGTCTGAAAGTTAGTTAATTCAATAAAATTTTTAAATTTAGCAAAGAGACAAACACACGACAAGGTGTCCGATTTTGGTTTAAAATTCTCAGCTGCAGGCGCATAGCCACCACAAGTGACACAAGAGACGCATCCGCCGTGCGCCATACCATGCCCCCCCCCTAGTCAACTTTGTGGTTGTTTGCGTCCCTCGTGAGCTATTTTGGCACCCTCTGACAAATCTGCTTTCTGATTCAACCAGACAGCAGCAGCAGCCACATTCCATTCACAGTCAACCGAAACTACAGCGAAAATAATGCAGACCTTGAGGAGGTCTAGATTCTGTAGAAATACCGCTGTCAATGGTTGAGTACTAGTGCCTGCTGCAGCATCCCAAGTTTAATGTTCATCGATGAAGTACATGCAAGTAGATCAAGTACTTGCATGTACATGTAAATGTATAAAAGAAATAAAAAATGGGTAAACAATAATTATGGTGTAATAGCTGTGACAAAGAAATACTTTTACAGGGGTGTGACAGGATGACAGGACAGACAATAAGACAGTCTTGGAACATTGGTTTGTAAAGAAGCAGTTAAGTGGATGATGGGACGCATGATGGGCAAGACAGACTCTTGGGTTATTGGATTACAACGGGATAAACTTTAGAATCAGTGTTAACTTAAAATTTAATGTAGCCTATCTGACAATGTGCATATAATGCAGTATTATGCAGATTTGTGTCTGGGAAGAAAACACAATTTTATTACCGACAATAAAAACAAATCCTGTGTGATGCACTTACATGTTAGGGAGGCACGTAGCCTATTGAGTGTCTCGGCATGTGTGACGGATGCGACAGTGACAATGACGCTCTGCCACTCTCCCATTCTCTCCCGACAACAAGTCATATTTCAGACAAACCACTTTTGCAGTACTGCTTGTACCAGTTAACTGTTACTTACTAGGCCCGTCCATCTGCACGTCCCCACATCACATATGTATGATATCTTGTTCTCACGTATTTCGACTATCTATGTCAGTGCAAGTCACTCTTCATATAACTGCATTATCATTTCGGCTAACGGGCTCATGCCACAAATGCATGCACAGAGGTTATCACCGGTAACTCAACTTGTCAGGCAGCAGAAGTATAACTGCGATAGATCTTTGACCTACTTCCGAAACCAAGCAGTCGGCAACCACAAAAAACGTTCAAAAGTTATGCCCTGTGTTAATAGTTACCTTTGACTTTACCGAACGTCCCAGATCCAAGCGTGTCACCAAGCAGATAGTTTCCTATCTTGACTTGATGAGCACCACTTAACAACTTCTCGGCCATCTTGCAGTGTTTACATTGGACGCGCTGGTAAAAATAGGTCACGAGTGACGGATCCAGGCCGTTAGGTCCCGGATGTAATTTGGTGACCTCGCTTTGTGGGTTCTGCGCGGCGCACGTGACTGAAATCACGACTTCTACGTGCGACATGAGAAGTCACTTTTATCAAATCAAATGAAATCAGAATTTCTTGTCAAAATGCAAGACACAACAGTTGAAGCCAAAACTCACTGTACATTGGCCCTACATGCTGTATCTTTCACACGTATGCGGTATAGGCCGCAGGCGGTAGGCCTATAGTTAACAGGTGTCACTGATTTATATAGGCCTACAAGCATACGATATCATAAATAGCGTATTATGCTTGTTATTTTTTGTCAATTTTTTGCATTCTGATCCAATGAGATTTGGTTTTCGGTTAACAAGAGGCTCAGCTGTGAGAAAAGAAGACCGCATGGCATGGCGCTCTCACGCCCAATCACGGCCGTCACCGTTAAAGGTTATTCAAGGTCACCATAATGTGCTGGCGCCATATGACACCAATTAACAATCCATTAGCCCAGCCCGGTTATCACTTGTAACTTGCAGTTGCAGACTGTAGTAGTAAATTGAAAGGAAGCTGATGCTTTAAAATTCCACATCTTGACTTCATCATTCTCTAGTTTGTATGGAAGAGCACAACCAAGCCACCCAGGCTAACTCAACCTTCTATCTCCTCCTGCGTGACACGAAATAAGTACTATTCTGGGCAAGTACAGTGACATGGCTGGCAAATAAAGGGCAGGTATGGCTTATTTCTATTGTGGATAAAACAAGGTGGCAGGTAAAACTGCATGCTCCATTGTTAACTTATGCCATACCTGCATGATTGCCTTAAAGATGAGTAGGCTATCAATGCTCTTATGATGTAAAATGAATGAATCTGCTGTTTTGTGTTTCACAGTATAATAAATTAATAACTGAATGTCTGAAAGGGGAAGTTATATTGATGATAATATTGATAGCGAGGCACTGGTCTGCATGTTTTGATCTTGAGACTAAGTCTTGGTAACAAAGAAGCAAAAGAAGCAGGTGTTGTAAGGCCACCGGTTATGAAGACATACAGCATGCACTGCACCATATGATGTTAAAAGAGACAAAATACTCAACTTAGGCCAAGGCAGAACACTCATACTCAAGGATAAGACTTGAACATTGAGCCTAAGACCAATAAGGCAAACTGTCAAGTCCAAAATTTTGGCCCTGAAGACAGTAGGCCATAGCCTAAATTTGGATATGTATAATAGTTAAACTGCTAGCCTACAACTTGCAGCAAACTGTTGTTATTGCAGTATCACTGCTGATCACTTAACCAATTATATTCATCACCAGTAAACCTGTACAGGGTATTATTCTATACACTGTTAGACAAAAGCACTATCTGCAATAAACATATGCCATTTCTATATGTAATGGGGGAAGGAAGATGGAGATCCTTAATTTGGGGTGTGGTACAAATTCCTCCGTCCTCCGACACGTCCCCCACATGGGGAACCCACACGCCTCTCCGGGCCGCGGTACAGCTGGCATGTACTATCGTCACCTCAGAGCTGACCTGAGTATAAGATTTCAGCCGGTACGCCACGCCAAGACCACGTATGGCATCCTTTCTCTTAGATTTGGCACCACATTTGTAGATCAACGACGCAATGATGCAACGCCCTGATTGGTGGAAAGGGGTCACGCTGGCCGACGAGCAAATCCAGACAAAGGACTCGAGGTTCTGGGTCTTCCACAGCTCAGAGTAAAGACGTACATTGATATCGATAAAATAAAGGCCTACTTCAGAAAACCATTGTGTTGAACTTACTACATTATATTACATAATACCTCGGACAAGTCTGCAATCAATCCGGTTGCATATAGACTTGATTTTAATTGTTGCGGCAACACATTGCTATGGCAACAGAAAACAGCATGTCAGTCCTGTTCATCATTATACACAATTCATTGTCGCCTATCACTGCTGTGAAGTAGAAACTGCATGTACGTAATTACTGTAACCATAGCATTATAAACAATATAACTGATAGTGCATGAACGAGTGGTGTGTGAAAACAATAGTCAACGTCAAAAAGTCCAAAAGTCAAAGTAACAAAATCTGAAATATGCAAAAAATAACTAAGCAAATTAAACTAATGCCTGTTTCAAGGGCAGACATCATGTTATACAGTGCCACCTAGCAAACAGTGTTGCATCAAGTGACATTTTGGTACATACCATATCTGCTGCACATGCAATGTTGTGTAATGGCATTCACTAGGAATTGTCTTATTCTTATACCAGATGCCATATGACCGAGACACTGTTTAGATAATTATTTACATTAATTTCTTACTTTAAATTTTTTTCCATAATTTATTAGTTGGGTCATACAACAAAACATGATGCACATGCACATTGTTTGTATGGCATTCATATTTTAAATTTGGGATATTATCTCTGAATGTCACACTTAACAATCATGCATCATCTGTGAATGTCTACCGCCAACTGTTTTCTAGTTATCTTGAGTTTCTCAGTTGTACACAAATGCACAGGTGCATGAGCATTAGCAACAGATAGCATTCAAATGATTGTTTGTTTCAGTATTCAAGCTAGCAAGCATGCAGCTTTTTGATATTAGGCAGATCAATGGCTGCATAAAATAATATCTCATTATCTCAGTCAGTCTGTGATCACGGCGGTTGATGACACGGCAGAAACACTGAAGTCGTTCGTGCTGCTTGCAGCCGACATTCCACGCCCAGATGTCTGCATCAGCGACAGCAGTTCAGTCAGATGCTGGCAGCGTTCTGTCAGATACGCTATGCTGTCCTGCTGACGTTCCAGCAACTCCTCCACAACCGAGTCATTCCTGCATATAGTCACGCTCTACAAATAAGTGCTAAAGAAAGATAAAATGCAGCCAAAGAGATTATGATGAAATTAATCGCTTATTTCCGAAAATTTAAAGACGTCATGTCACTGTGAACACGCCCATTCAAGGGACAGTTTGTAATGCCAGTTAGGGGTCACCCAAGGTCATCAGCCACATAGCCATTCGATAGAGCACATATGACTTCCTATTCAACTTTAATAGAAACTATGCGTCTATCTTGTACCATTTTCGAGTTATCACGCGTTTTCCGTCGAAAGTGGCCAATTTTAACCCACCCCACTTGCATTTGTCACCCCCAAAAGGTGTGATCCCGTTCGAATTTCGCCGTGATCTTTGGAATCAGAAAACTAGAGTCCAGGGGCTATTGTGTGACGTTATTTGCATGATCCTATGTTTAGCCGTTTTGATACAATACCGGAGTGTGACAAACACACATACAGACAGACACACGAGGATGGCATATACCGCGCTTAGCATAGCGTCACGCGTAAAAACTATAACAATACAATCAATCTAAGCTAACACAAAACTCAGTATACATCCACTAAATCAACAAAATACAAATCATCAAACACAAAAAACTACAACATAAAATAACATTACCCCATAGCGAGACCATTGACGCACCCTGATTCTTTATGAACTTTGGAGCTATATAAGTTGAATACATACCAACTTAACTTAATTAAACTGCAACAAATTATAACTCAGGTTTAAGTATTGACCAAGGTTCTCTCTGTGGGGACTGGGCCAACTACATAAAGACTGAATGTGTGTATC
>Ga0209366_1000303_pt1 | contig 11371 bp, 9 predicted proteins | sample WorMetmaBAHAMAS2_FD_187391 | JGI IMG/M metagenome (GOLD analysis project Ga0209366, IMG submission 187391) | Marine gutless worms symbiont microbial communities from Max Planck institute for Marine Microbiology, Germany - Inanidrilus... | ecosystem: Host-associated > Annelida > Digestive system >...
GTCTCATCCGATGCACCATACCTCCATGGATGTTCAGGAATATTTATAATCGGCGGAAATTCAACAATTAACTCTTCAATCTCACACTCCATGGTGAACCGGTGGTATACACCACGAGGTTATGTGTGTCAAACAGTTGCTATTACTATGAATGCAAACTTGACCTATATAACGCGCCTTCTACTTCCCTCAACATACAAAAATACAGATGTCAGCAGCAACAACAATCTTCTGCATACTGCTGCTGCTGATGATGATGATGCTGGCAGACGTGACGATGACTCAACCAGCACGTTGCAATAAAACTAAGTCTCTCTGCATGATGAATGATTTTACTTATACTCAGCATTATGGACTAGCGATTGACGTGTACCATGAACATCAGCAGTGCGTCCTTGTACTGGATACATTGCGTGATTGGTAACCAGTGCAGCTCCTTCAGTGCTGGACTAACATGATCATTCGGTGACAGACCCAGTGTAACCCGTGCAGCGGCGTTCTGCACGCGTTGCAGAGGGCTAACCGTGGATTGTGGTAACCCGTACAGACATGTATTGCAGTATTCGAGTAATATAAAGTTTACCTTAAAATTCAATCAATATATTCCATTATATTCGAATTCATCGCAATAACTGTAAATCGCAGCGTAACCCAATTGGGCGGAAAACCTCATAACTCAAACTTTTTTGAGTTTTGTGATGGTGGGTGTTTCTCGACCACCAACGTAGTATGGGAATGGACAGTACATTTCACCTCCAACCATGATGCGATTCTCGGCCATCGTCGTAACAAAGCTATGCATTTTCGTCCTCGAACAACCCTTTTCTTGATTTAACCATTACTGATGATGATGCATGACCACTACGCATGATTGGTAACATTACAGGCAGTGACCGACAACGCCGCGCTTGATTCTGTCCCACTGGCACCTTAGTATGAAAACGTCGTCATACACGAAACCGGAAACACTTAACATATTGCAACGCCGTCAGAGGAGGACTGATAGCAATGGCCACAGGCAACATGCACAAATAATTTGGGTGAAGATCAGCCACGTAGTGTTCGAGATATGTGAGTTGACAGACAAACAGACATACTCATCACAATACTTTGTACCTCTCCAGGGGACAAAGTCATTAGCACAGATAAAATAAGGAACGGAAAAGCTAAACGTCACTATTCGCTAACTGAAAAATGTGAAAATGTTCATTTGTTTTGCAAAACAAATCTAACTATGAATTTAGGCCTACTTGATGACACAAATTTTCGACCCGGATATGAGCAGAAATAGCAACGAGGAACATTACTGATAACACAGAGCTTCGTTTCTGACGCAACATATTAATTACCAGCAGCTAGCAATAGTAACCACAGGTCACAAGTCCACATGGCACCACCTGGAGGCTGGCGAGCGTTAATACAAAACAACGGTGTTCGAGGAAAAAATCTTTTGTATCCGGATCAGTTTCAAAATGTGAACAATGCAAACCCCCTCCTAAAATTTCATGAAAAACCATCAAATTTATGCATTTAAACGTTAAAAGAAAATACATGTATCAGACACACACTGACAAATACACTCTAACACTGCAGAACGTCCATAGTTCGTGCTCGTAATAATCACAATGTTAAAGGAGTCGCGGTCCCTACATGTAAAATAAGCTCAAATATACGCTATAATTTTGCAGCACCTCCTCAAAATAATATGAAACGAGATGTGCTGTTTATTACACTAATTATTTTAGCTTTCGCATGTGAGGCAATCCACTACAACTCTATGCTGATGCCACTGGAATTTTGCAAAAGTTTCGGCAAATTTTTGCAAGTTTTTTCAACACATTTATTTTATTTTACTTTACATGCACGAATGGCTTTACGCTGTCATTGATGGTCACAGCCTTACAGTGACTGTCACCAGCAGGATCACCCACATGAATGACCTCTAAACAATAATCTAGTTAACAAACAATTATATTAAGTCAGCAGACTATAGTTTTGATAACAGAAATCAAGTACGCTAAACACCGTATGCATAGTTGCATATCTAACTCCGATAAAGTACTGTAGTTTAGTTTACACTAACATTTAACATGTTAGAACGGGTAAGATGTTAAGAGAACACACATACAGTATCTGCAATGACATCTGAACATAAGTCATTTAACACTAGAGGTGAATCGATATCAATTTTTGGATTTCGATACGATAACGATATTATCGTCGTCAATTATCGCTATAATGATATCGATATTAAGTAAAAAAAACTGAGCTGAATATTAAATTTTTCAGACACACTTAAACACTTTTCATTTTCCAACTCCACAATTTTACACAATGTTTTAAATGCACAATTGCAACTCTAGCCAACTTAGTTTTCATCATGAAAATCAGACTATTCAAGGATTTCTCACATAAATTTGCTGGTAAACATAATCGGAGTCTAAATCACAGGAAGCAGTTCATTATTTCACGTGCACGCGGGTGTTACCATTGCTTTTAGAATTAAAGTTTTATCACCGTCTAATATTTTACATGTCAGCCTGTAAAATACGACACCAGAAGTAATGTACTTAGCCTACTCGATCTAGCTTCAGACATACACAGGCCTACTATACTACTATGTCCGCGTCATACTCACAGTCCCAGTGGCTTTTACATTAAAACTCACCATAGAAAGCTGCAGTAACACATCACCACAAACGATCAATGACGTCAGATTGTTGACGAAATGTGATAACTTAAATTAAGTCACGAGGTGGAGATGACTATAGTTATTATACACGTAATTTAACGAAATTAAATATATCTGAACATGTCGTAATAGATTTTACTGGTGTTTGGTGACAGACAAATTATTTTTATTGTGGAATACTGACTCACTTGAATGTGCAATGATATACTGAAATTTTCGACATCAAAATGACGATATCAATACGATAAACTGAATATCGAGTCGATATATCAATACCTTCGATATATCGATCCACCACTAGTTAACACAATAGAACTGTGTAAACACGAGACACACATGGTCCCTGCACAAGTCATACAAGAAGCGTCTATACTTTGCCATTAACACATTGTTTCAATCCACACATTATTCAACTTCATATTTCATAATCACATTGTTATATTACTACAGTGGACCACATAGCTGTCATTCCTCAGGAAAGAATTTTATGTAGGTCTAAAACAGTATCGTTACGTGACAATTTATTCATTTAGCATTAAGGTTAAAGAGTATGTAGCAAAAATAAACATTTCTGTTCCCAGAAATGTACTATAGCAAAACACCACTTCCAGAACTAAACTACATTCTTTCTTGAGGAATATCAGCTATGGGCCAGTCCATATGTTAATCACATTATACACAACTCACAATAATGTACAACAAATGAAAATAACAACAACAATAATAGCATATTAATGCACAAACGCAGCAGCAAGCCGTGACTTTAAAATCACTCATACTGCTATCAGTCACTAAGATAGTGCAGCAGCTAAAACATCGACACAACACACACGTAGATTACAAGTACTGCAGAACAGCACAAACAGTAACACTGACCGAACTAAAAACATTCTTTGCATGATTGCATGTTCAATATTCTGCAAATACAGATCCAAACCTGTGTGGAATGAGGTCTTGTCCATTTGCCATGCACAGACACGAGGAAACACAATTATCATAACTTCAGCTGTGTCAACTCAACGAAAGTAAACAAAATATGCAGTGGATCAATGCATCGATAACAACGAGGGGACAATCCATGTCAGCTGTTCCAAAAGGTCTGGGAAGATAACTCTTTATATGTACTTGAAAACTGCCATTTTTGGGTATCTTGACCACACGAAAGACAACAAAGGTTAAACATTTGTAAATATCCCTATGCGTACACATTCCAGACCAGGTATATAACAGTGTGGTTGGATGCATTTCTGTCGCTGCTGTCTACGAAAATATACAACCATCACACTAGCGTGCAAGGAACTACGTAATCCTACTAATGTGCACTGAATGAATAATAGTAAACAATGTCATACTAAAATTAGTAACTATCAGCACATGCCCGCCTACAACTGCGAGTGAGTTCTCCCTCAACAGAACATCAACGGCATATAAGCATTACAACAAAAATTATGACTACTTCATGGCTACTGTGACGTTCTCTAAGCGGCCTTGCCATCTGAGTTGTTCCATATGAAACTAGACTTTACAGAGGTAGCATCTTAAGGTATGGTACAACTGGTGGCAGATTGAGTCTCAGTCAATGGATCGTTGTACAGACTGGCCGCAGATCAGTGGCAATAGTAACAACCTCTAGCTGTCAGTCATCAAACTCAACAATCCATTGACGACATCAGGAAGTTGCTAGACTTCACACAAGGTCACGCACGTCCCATGAATGACAAGTACACAACATTAAGACGAGCGTTCTTTTGTGTATTATGTCCTTACAATGAAGTTAATTATATTAAATTATTATATTTGACACATAAAGTTGTAATGAACACAGTAACACAGCATAAAAACACGAGGCTCGAGGTACTGTCATAGCGGAGACAAACTGAGTTCTTATATAAAGCTCACGTTATGTTACACAGAGTGACACGAAACAATTATAAAACACTCAGACTGCACCATCTCTTTATTAGGCATAAAGTGTATTACAACAGTCTAAACAGAGACGAGACATGCATGCACAGGTATCAGTAGCAGCCATTTATTACACAACACGCAGTAATTACAAACGTTCTGATGTAATGGGCACAACATTAAGGCATTGGCTACCATCAAGTTCCTGGTCACTCGGCTCAACTAGTTATGCAACTAAAGTAAGAGTGCCATACATAACCCATGAGGAGGGTAGGCGGGTCACTCGTCTCTCTTACTTAGGCATTGAGCCTGTGATGGCCAGACCCATGGCTACCTTTCCAGTCACACACCTGTTACGGTATACCACTGAATGTGACGTCCTAACCATTACACCGCCAGGTACGCTACCAGTCACCTCTCGATCAATCAGTAGCAGATCACACACAAGTAGCTCTCAAGAAGCAATGTAGTTGATAGACAGTCGGCATACAGAGACAGGCAACTCTCAGACACATGGAATATGCAGCAACGGAAAGAGCAAAACACTGCCAGCTTCATATTCGCCAGCGGCCAATCCGTCACACATTTTCTATTGCTGCATACTATCTACCAGGAACGTTGCCGTCTGACCACTCTGCAATAGTTGATTCTCCATATATGTCACACATTCTACGGAGATCTGTATCGGCTGTCACATTTTTCACAACCGACAGTATTTTGACAAAATCTGGCTTGTCCAACAGGGCTGACAGATTACACAGGTCTAACCCTACTACCAGAACATTTAATACGAAGTCAAATGGTTCTGTGCTTGCAGCTTGTAATAAAGAGTTTAAAGTTATGTAGCACGCCCTAAAATATGTAACATATATGGAAAATTGTCTATTAACATGGAAGAACACCATGGGTAGATCACGAGCAGAAAAAACAGGTGGCAATTACAAAAACAGTCACAAATCCTCCCAGATCTGCACTGCAGCTGTGTGCTTCGTGGTTCTGCATCTCCCACCAATGTCACTTGATACAGATAGTACCTCTACATCACATCTTATACCATAGTTCTTTGAGCGCTTCAGCTGGCTGGCTGGCCCATGAACAAAGGACCAGAACGATCACTACTCACTGGGTACACTGAGGTACTCATCGAATACAGTCCTAACCCATCAACGACCAGGCGGCCAACTAAGTGTTGTCTAACATGACAAACTACGTGTACGCTGAAGCAACAACTCGTCAGAGGTACGAGCAGAGTACTGCGATACAGCACCATATGAATATGTATGATAGCACTGTACTCTGCATATCAATGACAAACGACGATTGAGTAAAGGTTTAACGTCCCACTGAAAACTAATTCATATCGGAGACGCTCTTTCCAGCCGATCTCTTGGCTAGTAGTGAGAGTATCAAAACTAAAGCCAGGAGAAAAAACTATAATATAATAATACACTTAGGCTAACACAGAACTAAACCAATAACTACTAAATCAATGAAATACAAATCATCAAACACAAAAATACAACAACAAAAAATGAACCGAGACAAATTATAACCCAGGTTTAGTCACCTTCTATGGCAGCCGGTCTGGAAACAGCGGGTCTATTGTCAAAGGAAAAGATGGAGAATTAAATAATAAAGGAAAAGCAAGAGAATAAGGAAGGAAGTTACAAGAAGCATAAGGAAAATAGTGATAAGGGAAAGAAACATACAATCTATATAGCACCAAAGTCTACAATGTCTTCTATGGCGCATTAGGCTCTGGCGCCCGCATGTCCATCCAGTGATGACAAGAGTAGGTATAAAATTGCGGTTCTGGCTCAATCGGGGCACTCATCTGCTTTGGCATTGTTATCATTACACTGATGTTGCTACTACTGACAAGTCTGTTTCAGTGACAAATTGATAAATACAGTCCATTCGGTGCTCACTGCTAAGTCACCATCTCACAAACACACACACACGGTTACATCTGGTGCTTTGCTGGAACAAACAGGTGCCGGAATGCAACACCGGCATGTACCATCACAAAAAGCACTGGCTACATTACATTAACAGCAGACAAAAGAAGAACTGACGACCAGCAGCAGCAGCAGCAGCAGTCGTCCTCTGCCACATCCCCCTTCCCCCACACCACCACCAGTAGACTGAGACAGTTTGGAAGAGTTCGGAGATCGGTCACTGATGCCAGTAATGGTTCTCCTGTCGGGTTTTCCACTTACGACTTCTCTTAGCCAGACAGCACGCAAACACCATGCCAAAGATCTACAACATGTCACACCGACAGACAGCGCCTACAATCTCCGCCACTCACTGCGTCATCCTTGATCGCCACATAAATCCCGAGATGTGATTACAGCAAAATTCATGTACAGCTAAATGACCTTCCAGTTGACTATTGTCGCAAAGAATGTATTGTTCACTTGTATATTCCAAGCGACACCCATGTGCACCTCATCTAATACGATACACGGTCCCTTGCGTCCATCCATACGTCAACCTCCCAAACGGCATTTCGACTGGTTCCGCCATTTTTGCACAGCTCACTAGTGCTTAGTGCATACAATGTGGGCTAATAATGGCAATATACTACTTGTATAGTGCCTTGCAGTCCTAATACACGTAACATCACAGCACTGCTATACAATGACTGCGCAAGCTCTGTGATGACAGAACCACAACTATCAACAACACGATACCGATGTTCTGACTCGACGGTATGAGGTGCTGACCTGTAGACAGCAGAGTCCGAGGCCAACAGCCGACATGATGTTGAGATGAACTCGGAACTCATCCTCCATGTACGGCCAACAGCTCTGCACACACCACTTCATCTGTAGCTCAACACAGTACATCACAGGCCGGCCGACGCCTAGCCACACACGCCTCGCGACTAGTAAGTTGTAAGTAAGTAAAGTAAACAGAGTATAGCAGTTGCAACCAGCCTCATCACTACGGAAACTCACATGCCACACAGGATCACACAGTGTCACATGCCACCCAGCAGAGGTGACATTCCCCGCCTTTACATCAGCCAATTAAAGCTGGTACTCAGTTACCCAATCCCAGAGAGATGCAGTGCTGAGTTTACCTAGATGTCTGGTTACGTACTGAGATGGCATACGCACCCGAGGATGGTCACACATCCCAGTACTAACCGGGCTCAAAGTAGAGTAACTCGGTTGATGTGACGAATGATGTTACCACTACGCCAAACCACCTAGTTTGCTAGTCAATACCACCACAACATCAGCTTAATGGCTTCTCTTAAATGACACCCAAAGTAAGCAGATGTCAGAAAGGCAAAAATCATTTTCTATTTTAATGAGCTTTTATGAAGCGATAGCCGATAAGTGACAGTGGCATCAACTGGACCATGATATATACATATCATGTGCATCTCACTTCAGACAGACAATCTTGCTCTGACACCCAACCAACAGCGTCAAAGCACTGAAAACAACCCTGGTATTATATTAGTCAGTAATGCAAAAAGTATGACTTCAGTTGCTAAACAAGGTAAGAAGGAAATACAGAGAGTTCCATATAGAAGATCTAGAGATAAAGAACACTCTGTCGACATCTGTGTAGTATGTGAACTTTTATCCTCTTCAGAATATCAGCAGACCGCAGTCCATGTCCACGGAAACAACCGACAGTCTTCCACACTAATAATAATACCACAACAATTTCTAACGTGCCACAAAGCTATTACAAGGGCGCGCATGCTCTCGACGAAAATGTTAGTTAGCTGGTCTATGAAGTGAATAAAAATGTTTCCAGTGCAGCCTCAAACGAATCAACTGTCTGACGGTTGCGCAGCCAGTCCAGTAGTTCATTCCATGCCTTTGGAGCCAGGACGGAAAATGATCGTTGTCCAAAGTCAGTGTAGCATGTGACAGTCAACTGCGCGTAAGCGGAAGAGAGAAAATCATGAAGAAGGTGAATATAGTGAACTATATTTTCTGAAGGTGAGATAGAAACCACACCTTTCCTTTAAATTATCATTTAACAGGTGATTAAATAACCATACATCTGTCAGTTCCTCACTGGAAGATAAACACTGGGAGACAGCAGTTATTTTGTTCTTGTGACCACAAAAAGGCGAGCTGACATGCGGAACAACATCCTCTGATGCATGTTCGTCAATGTTGGTGCGGCAGCCTTGGTGGTAGATACAATTCCTTTCGACAACCAAACAGCGTCAAAGCACCAAAGCGAACTTAGTGTGTGCTGAATCCAACCAAGAAATATCACTCACTGGCTTTATCACTTCTTCATCCGTCACCAGACTCCTCTGAGACTGGGCACTGATCACTTACGCTGGTTCTCTGATGCCACTAGTCTCATGGTAAGATAGCATGAATACTGACAGACAATAGTAAACCGTTCAAACTCAAAGTAAGTATCAACAAGGAACACAGCTTACTGTTGAAAACAACTGGTTCCAATTCTACATCTAACCTTTCTCTGCAGTCCGAATTTTTCTTCCTCCCTTCAGAACTTGGAAAGTTTCAGCTTGTCCAAGGAAGGAAGATGTACAGATGGAGAACAAACAGAGAAGGAATATCACAGAGCATCCAGCTGACTCAAGCCCTCTTGAAGCACAGTTGTTAGACTGATGTATGTTTGTTACAATGCTAGGTTGATTGTAAGATTAGAGACGTAACGTGGTGCTTACATCGTAGAAAATGTTGTTTTGACTGACACTTGCTCCACAGCCGGGGCTCGGGCTCTTGCAGCAGCTGTCAGGTACAAGTACTGCCGAGCGATTGACGGATGCCTTGAACCAGCCGCTGGCAAACCAGTCCTGGTACGACGAACTGCCACAGCAGCGTTTCTAACACGCGGACGTCAGCATACAAACATGCAGCAGTCGGTGTTGAGAAATAATGTATTTTACGTGATTTTTAAACAGATTTTTAAAGACAGTTGTTATATTAGCAGTGTACTGGCCAGCACGCAAGTACTGACCGAAATCTGCATGTGGTCAACGGCATCCCTGGCGTCAGCGTCGACGTGATATCTCTCTACCACCGTCGTGTTCACCAGATGCTTCACTTCAGCGTGAACCTGCTCACCAGCATTATCACATTATCAGTAAAGTAAGTAAGTAAGTAAGTATTTATTTGAAATCTGCGGTCATAAGACCGAATAGCACACAAGTAAAATAGTGTTAAAAACAATACGTTAAAAGACAAACAGATTACAGCTGCTTAAGAACAAACTACAACATCAGAACAAAAACTGTCCAAGTTTACAATATCAGCTCATGATTATCAATCGATAATTACTATCTAAGCCCTGTACTCTCAGTTCATACAATACACAGAAGAGCAACATTAATCTAGTGCCTACTGGTACCATCTTAATCCGTAATTTAAAAACAGTAGAGTTAGAGGACCCTGTTTCCACTTCCAGTTTGAAACTGCTCCTCTAACTAGCATGTGGTAGTGGTACCTCAGTGCAGATCACAGCCAGTAACAACAACCGAACGTGTGTACCTACCTGACAGTATACAGGTGAGACGTAAGTCGGTGCAACTTACGTTGATCTCGTAGAGGTAGGTGAGAACTCCGGAGCCGGCTTCCAGCAGGAACACGATCATCAGCAGGACGGAGTACTGCGTCATCACACGACACACACAGACACACCATCAACACACCGTCCACTGTACCACACCGCAACACTGCCATTGGCCGTTTTGTGCGGACATCTATCCAGCTATCTGAACGTACAGCCAACACTCGCCAGATGGCTGCCATTTGTATTAACAGCCGGTGCCTCTAAGAAAGCCATGTAGTTCTGTCCAGTTTACTTCCTATTTGCCGTATACACCAGCTATGTTTACCAGCTATTTGAGCTTTGTCGACCACTCAGCCAACTTACTACTGTATGCTTTCCTGTAATACCTCTCAAACTATATTAACTGCATCTGCAGCATATTCAAAGTGTAATCTGTAAATAATAATAACACTACTACAGTAGTACTAATAGAAACAAATAATAATCTAACATGACTTCCCAGCTCTCTTCAATTTTAGCTCTTCTTTTGTGTACTGTTTACCAGGTGTTTTCTTTGTGGAAGAACACACATCACTGACGTGGCTTAGTGGAGTAACTCAGTTGATCTCTGCAATATGATCAGTCAGCCAAACTGCCAAAGAACAGGCACTGTAGGGGATGTTTGTTGAGCCATATGCCTTTCAAGTTACCCAACTGACAGTGTCATATGATTAAACAGCAGTAATAAAACCTACTCCAATAAACCTAAAATGTTTCTTTGTGGGGGTGCAGCCCAACACAGTCTAACTGTGCAGCTGAATACCAGTTGTATACAATGCTGAGCATGACAGACCAGCATAAGGCAAGGTCGGTTGCGGCTGACGGTGGCACAGCATCCGACAGTGAACGTGACGAGGATGACAAAGCCGCCGATGCCAATCAGCGAGTACATCAACACCACGAATATGTTGACAAACTCCTGCCGACTCGACAGAATCCCAGCCAACCACTGCTTGTCAAAGAACGTCCACAGCCCGACCGCGAGAATTCCAGCTCCCGATACCTGCACCGCACACGTTGTACAGCCAATATTGCTACAATCACCACTGTGATATTAGTCAATGTGAAAATCAATTATAATCATGGTTCTAGCAGACACTGACACACCGGCAGCAGTGTAAGGTAAGGTAAGGAAGCGTATAGCAGTTTGTGCTACAAGCACCGCACCGCTACTGGAACTCACGTGCCATATGGGATCACACAGTGTTACCT
>Ga0209366_1000304_pt1 | contig 11371 bp, 9 predicted proteins | sample WorMetmaBAHAMAS2_FD_187391 | JGI IMG/M metagenome (GOLD analysis project Ga0209366, IMG submission 187391) | Marine gutless worms symbiont microbial communities from Max Planck institute for Marine Microbiology, Germany - Inanidrilus... | ecosystem: Host-associated > Annelida > Digestive system >...
CTTTTACACCAATTCGGGCCTCGACCTAGTAATTTATGGTAATACTAAAACAAGACACTGTGAAATCATATGCAACAGCCTTGTTGTCAATTGATGATAAATGCGAATGTAACAGTATTACTACATAATTTGCTTCATAGGGGCCTAACTAGAGCACCGCAACCGAAGTACTAGCCTGACTAATTTTTCAGCACTTTTCGATCAAACATCAGCACTTTTTCAGGAATTTCTCAGGACCAATTGTCCAATTTCAGGACTTTTGAGGACCAGTGAGAACCCTGGTATTCGACTGACTATGACTGAACATGATCAGTGCTCAGTGGCAACGTGGTCTGTCGCTACCATCACTGTAGCAACTTGTCAATTATTATTAGTATTACTATTACAGTAACCAAGCAAGTAAAGAAAATGGGTGGAAGTATTACAAAGTCAAATCAGCATACGATGGAACAACAAAGACATATTACAGACGTGGCATCACTTCATCTTATGTCCATCAGTTCCATTTTGTGCTGTACATGCACAGTATCTACCAACACATGGCAGTCGTCAGCTGAAGCATTTCCACAGACAGCAAGGAGCATATACACGCACTAACAGCACGATCACGCTACTGCAATTGTACACAAATAATGACATGGAACATAATCTCTACCTGTAAACATGTACACTGTGGTCATTTCACTTTCAACTATAACTCTGCCAAATCTTAGATGAACTGAGTTAAGTGTGGGCTGCTTTGTTTTAACCACAATGAAATTCCAACAATCACTCGATCAAAATTGTTTCACCTACAGAACTGCATGCCCACTACAACCTGATAAAAACATCTTATGGACGTGATCCACTGAACACTTCACATTAACCAATGGCATGTAAATCATGATGCAGAAGGCCACTACATTAAACACGGGATTCAAAAAGTTTTTCTTACAATGCAGTAACTGCACGCAGTGCACGGAATGCTGCTGATTACCTCATTTTAAACAAAATGCTGCAAAATTTAACCACGATTGTTTTAGAGTACCGTACAGTTATGCCCCGTGTGGGCGCAGAAAGACATGAAAATAGGGCCTTCTACGGTTCAGGCCAGAGGTTGTAAAGGCAACCAAACCTGGCTTTGTTTTTTTGTGTTCATTGTGTGTTGTGGTTCTGATGAACGGTTGCTTTTGTTGCATTACATTTCACTTTCACAGTACTAACCAAGAGACGGCTGGAGAGAGCATCTCCAAAATGACCTATTCTGTGGCAAGTGGGGCATAAAACCGTATCTCAATAGATCAATAGTACAAAGATGGTGCATGGTATAGGTAAAGGTACCCAGTTTAACGACTCCATACATACTGTAGTAACACAGACTGTCGGCATCGAGGCAAGTGGGTTTGAGCATCATTGACCAGAGTCGGTATGCAGTTGCACCCGACTGGGGATCAAACCAACGACCTCTTGATCGCAAGTCCGATACCCTACCACTGCGCCACCATGCCACGCTTGTGCACTGTAACACCACTTGAACTTTAGTATCTCCTCCCTAATCTGAATGTGCTCACTGCCATCAGCAACGGTATGTTGACAATAAAACTTTTGTTCCAAGACAATCATCGAATTCTTAACTCGCAGGCAAGCTAACAGAGCTTGACCTGTATAACGGCTCTAAAATGAGGTTGTACATTAATGACGATATGGATACGAGACAATTCTTTCCTGATTAGTACAAAAACTATTCAACTCCAGATTTCACAGAGATAACATCAAAAGTAACCTGCACAAATATGTAACGGATGACAGTGTACTTAAATATAACTCTAGTAAATGAAAGTCTATCGATGCAAAGCAGAAAAAAAACACAAAACAATGCATTATTGTTTTGAGTATATCAGAAAATTACAAGTCTTCTCTAGCGACGTAATGTTGGCACGCAAACACGCTGATGATCGCATACTTTGATCTACAGCGGGAAATAAATATTCATAATAACAAGCGACTCTTTTAGTAAACAAAATAGAAATTAATGCTACCATCATACCACAGTAAAAACCACGACCGACAGTCAACACTTGGCACACGCACTGACGAAGCATTTAATACAACAATGAAAACGTCCTCAAAGAACGTAACGTAGGCCTGACTACTGTACTTAGTTAAGTCTTGTTCAAACAAATCACCGCCCGAATCTAACTATTAAGACTGAAACTCCCACGCGATCTCATCATAAAAATCTTAGGCCGATCAACAAACAATAATCCGTGTAAAAAAAAACCACACGTGCAGAAACATCTCTGGCATTTCATCGAGAATGGACGCACGCTGTCATTCTGGGAGGAACGCATTTAGTGATCAGTATGACTTGGCTCTACCTATGCCATGTATTCACCGGCACGACCTCGTTTTGGTCTCTGGTCGGTGCCGTAATCGCCGATGAATGAACCGTCCTCGGTGAACTTGCCCGCATCAATGTCACCGTATTCGTTCAGAGACGACGCCTCATCACTCGCCTTAGAGCTCACCAGAGACGCCCGGCTGCCTTTCAGTGGCTCGCTGTCACTGAAATCCAACGTCACAGCGATGCCATAATCTTACACAGAAATGACACATCTCAGCACACCGTTAGTATCGTAATTAGATTCTGAAAGACTTCACTTAACATCAAGCACACCACTGTTAATTGACTGCACCCACCTCTATCGTTTCTTTGTAAAGTCACCAGTGTCTTATACACGTGTCATCCGGAAGCATTATTAGTTGCCAGTTTAAGATAAACTTCAAAAGTCTACTTCATTTACACACAGATAAGACCCTAGCAGCCCAAAAACAAATACAATTTTTACAATCATTTTGTTACAGGAGAAGCAAAATCGATATTGAAAAAGTATATACAATTATGTGTAAAACCACGATAACAGATCTCTCACTATAAGAAGCATCTGTATATTCGAGTATCTAAAACCCTCCTTAACGAAAGCACTCTTCCCACAACCCATTCCAATGGGCAGCAATCTGCAGAGTTTTACCAAGTATTTCCTAGATCCCACTATATGACGTACTTGTCAATAACAGTTAACAGCTTATATTTTAAGGCTGGTTTCTTCATCAGAAAGACCATCTCCAAGATGTATCAACAAGGCTCAATGCACTGTTGTCGATATTTGTGCGAGTTTCCCAATTTTTCACATTTCATGGAAATCCACCCAGATTTTTCTTGAGTTATTCAGAAATTATTCAGTTGTTCGTAAGCATACAAATGGTGGACAAAAACAGTATCACAAGTCTGTGTTATTACGCAGCAGACTACAAGCCACAAATCTACTACGTGTTCAAATGTCGGAAAAAAGAAAACACTGAAAAAGATGCTACTAACGGCCTGCGGTAGTCATGAAATCCACTGTCGACAAGCTCCTTTTCAGGATCATTGCCATTCTTTCTCTCCTTCTCATCAACTAAATCCACAAATAACAACATTCATACACAACATCCTCAGTATCACACACAGTTCTAACTGTCAGAAGTACATCCATACTGCTGGCCATTCAAGCACATAATCTGTCAGTGCTGCAGGTAGGCAGTTCATCGCCGAAAAACTGCTAGACATGAACAGGCGAGGCCTACAGGTCAACATGTTCATGTGGGCAGTCGTATGAATTACGATGTTTGGCACTAGCAGCAGCAACAGCCACTGAAACTGTCTTATGTAGTTCCCCTGGCATTGCGTTTAAGTGCATTCACATAAAATGATACAATGTCGCCGTATTTCTCGCCAGTTGTGCAATGTGCCATGTGAGTCTAATTGGTTACACGACTGCATCATGCCATCAGTGAGTTGTTATGACAGGGGTTAGCAGTTGTCAGCACCACAGGCACTAGCTTGGGTTGGAGAGAAGCTCTAGTCATACTAATACATGACCTACGGAACAACCTAATTCATGGGGCAAATTGGCTATTTCGCAGTGGGTTTCAGAACTTATGCCAAATTTGTTGTGTGAGCACAGGAAGTAAGTATCAGACCTACTCGCCAGTCACTAATTTATGGCCTAGACCTACTATGCATTGAAGTGAGGCATGTATCAAATAAACTCTATACAGAAATTATTGACCTAAGTCATGCAAGCTTCCACAAATGAAACTAAATGTGCTGAAATTTAAAATATCACAGAATTCACAAAATTGTACTTTTGCACAAAAATGGTCAATTTTGTCAAAAATGTCATAATTGCGAAACTAAATTAGGTTGGTCCACGGGACGGATAATTCATGACTGTAAGGATAGATTTCTCGCAATATAACAATTCAGCAGTCCGCATTAGAAGTACATCAATTCAATCACGTAAAACATTTCATGATCAGATGATAATATTGCCGAAAGAACACAATTTTGACACTAACAGACTTAAGACTGGGCAAAATTAATGCAAGATATCAGCAACAGCACACCTTTATACGTATCACCGTGGCGACACAGCAGGTAGCAGCAGCAGCAACAGATGAGAAGAAGCAGCAACAAGATGATCAATATCAGCAGGATCAACCACCACCAATTATAGAAGAATACCACTACCGTTGATTCCTGCACCTGCTCCTCTGAACAAGCCACAACAAATCTCAGCTCATTCTGCGATTACACAAACTGAGACATACAAATTGAACTTTTATTGAAATTGCCAAGACAAGCAGAACAATCCTATATTTATCTTAACTACATTAAGAATTATGTTCAGACGCATTGCAAATATATTTACATAAATTTAAACTACACTAAGAGCCAAGAATTGCGAATAAAAAAAAAATTAGCCAAAAACTAAGACAATAAACTCAATAAAAAGGAGTAAAAAGAAAATTACCTTATTTATTACTGTAGTTTTATACAGTTTCAATTAATTAGTTTAATACGATTCTTGTGAATAAATATATATGGACTTGAAATAATGTAGTGCACACAAAAATATAAGTAACATTGCGTGCTACGAGGCATCACAAAGCTGTACGGTAAGATGACGTACGTGGTGGTGGAACGGTTACTCCAGGCAGTACCAGCACTGCCTCCGCCACAACAGTGCTGTATCCATTTGTAGCAACACATCGATATGTACCACTCAGTTCCCGCCAGACATCGGACGCGTTCGCAGGAACGAACAACATCAGAGTGCCATTGTCTGCAATGACGATTCGATCGGTGACGTTATGCACGAGCGATTCGTGACCGCGTCTCTCGATGTCGGTGTGGTACCAGCGGATGATCAACGGCGTGCTGGCATCGCTGACCGCACTGCAGTTGAATGCAGCAAATGTCTCGTTATGTTCCACTTGCAGATCAACGGGCACATCGACCAACTCCGTTTTTTCTGCCAAGACAAACGGATCCATTTCAATTTATTGAGAACGAGCGAAGATAGTTTTTCACGCGTCACAACTGCTACACGACAAGTTTCAGCTACCGCAAAAGGACCCACGCTGCATCAAACCCATTGAGTGGTACACAAAAGTGGATGCTGAGTGTGACAAACAGACAAATGATCATCATCAGTCGACTGTTGACAACACTTGGCGACAGCGGGTGTACTGTGAGACAAGTTTTCTTCTAAGTTTGGGACTAAGTTCCGGAGAGAAGTTCTCTTATTTCTAGAGATGGTCTGACTTCCTTAAGACAAATGTAGGATAAGTAGCCAACAACCAGCTCTATCTGTGCAACCACTTTGATACAATACCGGCTTGTGACAGACAGACAGACAAATACAAGACCACAGTTAATTGAATGCTAGCATATCATCATGTGGGTAAAATCATTTTAAAACGTACATCTAGTCATAAGATAAGATTAAGATATAGAATATTTATACTGCACTCAAAGCTGACAATAGTCAACTTAATCTATCGCACTGTACCATAACTGAAAAATAATGACAAGAAACTCAAAAACAAAAATGAAAAATCTCAGAAGTACCGGAAGCAGGCAGAAAGCCAGTCCTAAGGAAAGAGAAAAAGAGTCCATGGTGGGAATGATTTTAAAAAAGATAGGTTTTATGCTGTGAGTGAAAGACGACAGGAGTTATCGATGATGAAAAAGGAGATAAAAAACAAGCAGTGGAAATGACGGATGTAGAAAGAGAAAGAGAAGAATCAAAAGTGGAATGAAGTTGACGCAATAAGGAGGAAGGTGGTTCAAGAGAAGCGATCAGTAATTTGTAGAGAAGATGATGTAGATGGACGAGCGATAGTTACACGTGATGATGGGCGAGTGCTGCGGGGAGGTTGAACGGTGATGACGTGGTGCAGATATGAAGCCTTGGTGGTAGTGAGGACTTTGAACGCACTGAATACAAGCTTCTTTCACTTACTTAGTTATCTTGAGCCAGTGAAGACCAAAGGATCAAAGTGATGTGGTAGGATTTGGGAGCTTTGACAATTGCACGCACTTGCAAGAGAGTTCTAGATCTGTTGAAGACGGGTTAACAGACATTTGGAGAGTTTGTAATAAAGAGAATTGCAATAATCAAGTTCTGAGTGGACGCTGGAATTGGTTGGGTGGAGGCAGTTTTGGAATCACAGTAAGGATGAAAACAACGAAGTTGATGAATATGATAGGAAAGGGAGGAGATCTGATCAGATCTTTGCAACTACTACATAGTAGTAATTCATCAGCCACCCTGTTCATTAGTTTGGGTCAGCCTTTAACTACTGTTACTGTTGCATGCTAAGATCTGATGGTAGTTCATGACATATGCATTTGCTTCCACCACCTGCACATAAATTATGCACTGAAAGGTTGTGATACACATATGATCATTACTAGCCACTCTAATGGTCCAGGTAAAGCAATCTGTCTGGTGAGTGTGTGTATGTGTTCTAAGACGACAACTTATGAACACAGCTTTAACTTGGACATCTTTAATGCTGGTTTACCTTAACACTATCTGTTATGGTCAAGATCAGATTTCAAAGTCTGCATGTTACGGTTATACGAGAAAAACTGTTGCTGAAGTGGTCAGTGCACCCTCCAATGATGGCTTTCTAATTACGGTAAATGACTCAAGAATGACGTCTGACAATTCCCGTGCCTCAGAATACATCCTGCAGTTCAGCAGGAACATCTCAGCTCTCAAAAGGGTGAGATGGAATGACGGCAAAACGTACAGAGAGTCTTTTACGCACGTCACCCTTACCCAGAACATTGACGTATCCATCGCCGAACGCATAACCATGACCGTTGCTCGCATTGCACTGGATCACTTGTAGGTCGGTGCTACCATCAGCACAGTCCTTGCACGCATCAGACAGAATCAGCTCCGTCCCGTCGTTTGCCAGCCGCATCCTGTCTGGCATGCTGTTTGCTGCAATGTGCACACATTCAGTTAATACGTAATTAACAACAACAACAACGACTTAGTACTACAGGGCGACAGACTTTGCCCCCGGTGCACACCTCGCGATGAGTACTTGCCGGTCTTTTTCATCGAGCAAAATTTAGTTGGAATATCGGCTGTTATGTTTGTCATATTATATCGGAGATTAGGAATACACATAAATGATCATAACGTGCCATACGGCTAGTATCTGAAAACATGGCATTATCCACAAAACCGGAAGTATGCAACTTATTGCAACATTACCAGAACAGGAACCAGCCAGGGCCATAGGCAACATGTTTTCGTGAAGTTCGCTTATGTGGGTTTCGAGTTATGCAAGCAGACAGACAGACAGACAGACAGACAGACTCATCACAATAGTGTGTATCCGTCCCAGGGGTGAAGTAACAACAACTGTTTTATGACCACTGCACGGGTCAACCTGTGTTGGCGGGTAACAACTAAACAATTTTCTCGCAGCAACACGCTACTAGTGCAACTGTACTAGGGTAAATGATGCCAGAGTACTGGCGTTACGTAGACAACACAAAAATTCAGCACAATTTTAAAACTTCAGTTACAGTAACTACTAAATGTCTTAAATCGTATGTTTGATGACCACTCTACATTAGCCAGCGATTGGGCGAGTGTAGTCCAGTAACCCTGGACTTTACGGGACTAGTTCGTATATCGAAGGCTGCTGATGTGACAAAATTATGAGATCGTCCATATTCTGTGTTCTTACGTTACATCATAAAGTGGGTGTGGCTTGGTGGACTCACGCCACATTTGCCACGCACTTCCAGTTCTTACAGTTGTGCCACAGCCGACAAGATTTTAACTGACACTGCACACTGCACTGCCCCTCTGCGACATGGCAGCCACATCATTCCTTGGCTACACCACTTGGACGTCATCTGTCTAATTCCATCTACTCTATCACTGTACAATACTTGAATCAATCAGCATCACTGTTCCAGCTGCACACCTCCAAGCAATCTCAATCCATCCTCCCTGATCACCCAACTGAACCGGTCCCAGTGACAGCCATTTTCTAAGCTCTGAACTTGGCTTCATTTCATTACAAGTAAACCCTCACGTCCATATACATTAAAACAGTTTTTGGAAACTAATCACTGACGAGATAAAACCAAGACAAATTGAACATAAATACAAGAAGTTGATGAGTTCAAACAACAACAATTAAGTCAGTGACTTTTATCACTAATGTCAAATTCTGTGCTACTATCATATTACAAGCATAAAGTAAACCTACGATCCATGGGCTCTCCATTTCTGTACCAGAGCACGTCTGCCGTTGGCTCAGCTGCCACTTTGCACGATATGGTCACCGTATCGCCATTTGTGACATTTATGTTGTGTGGTCGATCTTGCATCGACCGGAACACTGGACTCACTGTCAGAGAATGTCCAAACATGACACAATGCAGCAAAATTATTAACATCAACTATGATGCATTCATGAATGACTTGTTTATAGACTAGATGCATCACGTGTACCAAGAAATACATGAATTTTATTGATCTGGCTGAGACGTAAATGGTCAAATGTTTAAAAAATATTCACTAGATGACACGCATGCAAAATAGCAAGTAGGTATGCCATGCAGATCACACACAGATGTAATTCACTGGATAGCCACAGTACTACAGAATGACACCTGCACTTCAGAACTTTAGATACATCAGAAAAAAACTCATATGTGCTTCAAAAGGTTATCACAAAAGCTGTACTAACTAGACTGCACCAAGGTCAGCACAGTGTCTGTCATGCCACACAGAAACTGACACAATGTCATCAATGCGCAGCAACTGAAAGTCAAAACAGCATCAGTGTGACTTGAACTTTCATAGCATCTTGGACCATCCAACTCTTCTCTGACCCATAGTCTATCTATTCTCCAAATTCTACGATAGTAGAGTCCACCAATTACTTTTTGATACTGCTAACAAACATGCAGACAAGCAAATAGCAGACAGACAGACAGCAGCAGTTCAGCACTGAGAACGGAACCCCGCCGGAAGTGGCAGAGGTAATAATAAAAATCCGACACCTATTGCACACTGGAAGATATTGTAGATTTCAGCGCTATATAGATTGTTTGTGTGTTTGTTTCCTTTATCACTTGCTTCCTTTTTCTCTAGCTTATATTTTCCTTTGTTATGTGCCACACTCGCTGCTGCCTCCAAGGACTGAATACAGCTACAACCTCAGACGCAGATAACATGACTACGAACTTATTGCAAAAACTCATGCATTAAACACTAACAATTTTATTATACGTATGTAGTATAAAAACAGCTACTGATCATCTTCATATTCATTCTCATGAATAACGCGTACATGTCATTATTCTATTAAACAAATATTGTATTGTATTGTATTATTTTTACTTCCCCTTTATCTTTTCATTTGAGAATAGCCCCACTGTTTCTAGACAAGATGTCATAGGTGACTAAACCTGGGTTATAATTTGTCTCAGTTTATTTTATGTTGTAGATTTTTGTGTGTTATGATTTGTATTTCGCTTATTTAATGTTTATATATTTTCTTTGTGTTAGCCTAGGTTAGCCTAACATTGTTATGGATTTTCCCCCTGGCTTTAAATTCTGATTTTCTCCATACTAGCCAAGAAACTGGTTGAGAAGAGCATCTCCAATACGACCTATTTAGCGTTGAGTAGCTGTGGGACATTAAACCTTAACTCAATCAATCAATAAAGATCCGATAGTAATAATGTAAAAGAAATGGAACTGCAATAACAATGGCATACTGTCACAAACACAAATATCTCACCTTGAACGTCAATTTGTATGATGTTCTCCTGGACGCCATTAGCACTGCTAGCTCGACATCGGTAGTCACCCTCGTCAGACTGCTGGACATTCCAGATTATTAGCTCCGTGTTGTAGTTGGCAATCGTGTATCTGCTGATAGGCATCGATCCCTCTATCTTCGACCATGCCAGTAGCGGCTCTGGACTGAAAACACACGAGTATTTAGTCTGTGAAGCTACTGTCTATACTTCTCATAAAAAAATTTCTATACACAAATACAGGCTACAGCAACTGATATAGAAAACTTCCGGTTCAAATAAGGCACTACTGTAATTTAATGCTCAGCATCATCAACAGATGCAGGGAACAAAAAAAACATACAGCAAGATGGTCGTAACTTATTGGCAACACAATGTAAGAGAAAATTAGCGCCACAAACATGTTACTTTTTAATGATCAGCACTTCTAAAGCTTACTAACCGCATGACTGAATGGCACCATGAGAAAAGAATGGCTGCATTTTTTTATTGCGTCAGACCGATTTAGCCCGGTACTGTGCCGTTCTTTTATACGTCCAAGCGTTTCGTTCCTTGTTTTTTAATGCTGGGACAGATTAATCTAGTCAAAGTCGCCCGCCTCGAACTACATTAGTCTACTCTGGAATAAAAAAAATGCAGCCAGTGACTCAGTAGACACAACAAATGGCATAATTATAACCTGTTCTCAGTAACAAAATGCTTGTCTAGTCACACAGCAATTATTTCAGTTGAATACTCACAAGCCAGAGTAGAAACATCGCAGAGTGATATTGCGGCCTTCCAAAGCAACGGTTGGAGTTTGCGTTGCAAATGCAATAACTGGACCGAACTGCCGAACACCACCAGCTGCACATGATGAAATCACACAAACACCTTTGGACTACGAATTTCACAAAAAAAGTTACAGTCTAATATCACCCGAAAACACTCAACCATTTTATAGTCAACTCGTAACAAGTCAACTCAACAAGTAAACTCATTAGCCACCAATACAGTACAATACAATATTCGTTTATTGAAAAACTGACAAACCGCAATTTAAAAATACGGAAACATTAAAAGTAAAAGTCAAAAATACATAGCTTGTTGGCCTGTGGTTGACTGCACTGTAACTGTTGTTTTCAGAAAAGGATTAACCAGCCAGTGATCTTCAGCCATTTATGTTAACGCATCAAGGAAACTCCAGTAACTTAAAGC
>Ga0209366_1000306_pt1 | contig 11359 bp, 9 predicted proteins | sample WorMetmaBAHAMAS2_FD_187391 | JGI IMG/M metagenome (GOLD analysis project Ga0209366, IMG submission 187391) | Marine gutless worms symbiont microbial communities from Max Planck institute for Marine Microbiology, Germany - Inanidrilus... | ecosystem: Host-associated > Annelida > Digestive system >...
AAGCCGTAAGCCGCGGCTAGCCGGCGGTAGCCGGCTAGCCAGCCGTAGGATGTCGTCAGCCAGCCGTAGCGGCTTACGGCTACGGCTCGTGGGTCTAGCCATAAAACAATTGTGTTTACAATATGGGTATGCACACTACTCAGAAAAACCTCTCCAAATTACAGAAATCATAGAATCTTCTTTTAGTGACCAGTTCCTTTCAGTCCAGTTCATATTGTGCTCCGTCAGCTTTATTGGCTCCCCACTAAACACTACATGAACTTCAAATTCAAACTAACCAACAACACTTTCCAATTCTTAAGTTGTCTATCTGCCTTGCATGCTCATCACTGTACTTGTTCTCTCATGTTGTAAACATCAATCTTCCTTCTGTTCACTCTGATCACATTTCATTCACTACACACGACTTCCGTCCCTCCAGCTGACCTTCCAATGCGTTTTGGACGAGACACTGTTACGGTAGTTGTCATCTCAGGACCCCATGTTTTCACTAGCTCCTTCTGTTTTGGGCATCAGATTCAACGTATGCTGACCACTGTGCATGTGCAAATTATCAACACGACATGACGTATGCATGTATCACTTTTGCTACAAGCATGGAGTCCACCAGTCAGTCTGTAATGTTGGTGGATTGTGATCACACAGTGCAACAAAAATTGGAAATAATGGCACATGACAGGATAGGTCAGTGTCTTGGCTACCTGCATGCCAAAGTCTGGACTGTAGAAAACCTATCCTGTGATTCGTCATTCTACTGAGAAAGATCACTGGGGTATGGCAAAATGTGGAGTTTTGCATTTTGGCGGCAATAATCTCTGCATCCAACGGCTCACACGATGCGCCATCTCAGCATCTGCTGAGCTTCCTGTATTTATTCACTTACTTACTTACTTGGCATCAGAGAGCCAACATATGCATAGTAGTGTGGCTTTCTGCGGGAGTCACACGGTTAATCAATTACAGACGAGGCCAGCAGGTGGCAGTGTTAATTTTAATTAGTCTTTTTAACTACCCGGTAATTAATTAAACAAAATTGGCAACTGTTATTTCTCCAGCTGGCGTCAAGTTCCCTTCAAGTTCACTAACACTGTGTGTACATGGGTGGGCGAGACGATTAGCCACTATCCATTTTAAATTGACCAGCTTAATTTTGTGGTTCAACAATCAGTTATTCATAACAGCAACTGTTTCGATCAAAAACTATTGCATAAATTTTTTCCTGTTTACAAGAGACAGTAACAAGTTAACGTACTAAAGGAAACCCGAAAAAAGGTTATGAAAAAGGTTGTGAAAAAGACTGCTAGACCCAGTATTTAAACACAAAAGATGCTACGGCCCACAGACAATAGAGGAAAGTAATTAAGATACTGTACACAATCCACAATGACAAGGAAACAGTGAGTGAATACTTTTGACTCGCCATTATCGTCCCAGATAAAGGGCGATTAAATAGGATTAAATAGGCTGATGCTGTTGTTGTTGCAATGAGTTAATCTTACCAGTATCAATGTGGCAATTGCCAATTGCCATAATTTTATGCTGTGTTGCACCATTCTTCTCCGCAAAAAACTGCTGAGCGACATTGTGAGCTCTAGCAATACATCAAATAACAACAAATTCAGCTGTCACAGCCGTCGTGTTATGAAAGCGCAAACCGCATGTCTTTTTCACACTCGAAAGGCACAAAATGGTCGTATGAAAGCGCACAGACATTTTGTTACGAAAGCGCAGATATGAATGAACTTTTACAACTGACAGGTTATTCACATTGTCGCCATGTGAGTGCAAACCAATGTCACTAACCACGACTGAGTTCAACATAACTCTATACGTGCTTTACAGATTTTTATAGTACAATGACAACATTCTACTCTGTCCTTTTTTGTATGATATCTCCTATATTTATTTCCAAAATACACATAACAATCCGTTCCTTTATGTGATAAAGACTCCATGTTTCACGTTTCGATAGAAAAAAACCCACTGATCTACATGAAAATAGTTGTTATACACATGAAACTGGCCGGAGGAAATTAGTTATTCGTAATACGCGGTTTGCGCTTTCGTAACCCTTTCAATGTGCGCATTCAGAACAGTTTTGTGCATTTTCGAGTGTCAATAAACGTGCGGTTTGCGCTTACATAAACCTCCCGTCACGGTGACCAGTATAAATTAATATGCATGAGCTCACAGTATGTCGTTTATAACATCAGCATGTCGTCTTAATCATCATCCACCTTTTTAATACATATAAATATTCATGTACATGAATAAACACAGCATCACACTGCAATGCACAGCACAGCCCATCCCATCCCATCCAGTGCTAGGCTCTCTTGTATAATGCTGCCAGAGCAGGACCGAGCCATAGTCACAGGCAACATGCGCAGAGAACTTGATGAAATCTGGACTTATGGTTCCTGCTATGTGGTACTGGTTGCTACCTATCCTGGATGATGGCAGGCAACGAGACTAGATGAATCCTGGGTGCTGGGATGAAGTACATGATGCTGAGGTAAGGGTTAGATGTTTGTGTGTTTTGATATGTTCGATTGTATATTTTTTTACGGTTTCTATTTAGATCTGTATAACTAATTGTATGCTTTTTATCTGGCTACATGTAAGAGGCTTAAGTTGCCCTTCCTTTGGTAAATTCTATTGTTCTTATATTCGTTTACAAGCGGATATGTATACTCTGATTGGCTCAAATAAAATATGTATATATTTATTAACAGACAGAGTAACAAAAGCAATATCTGACAAGCAACATATTCTGGCACATGCGGAGTTGGTTACAGAGACAGGAAATATTATGAAATGACATACTTCTGATACGTTGTACGATCATCGATTACGACAGTGTTAACAATTTCATTCGCTGTGAACAAAGCTTGGTAACCGCGGTGGCTGTTTTCTGGCAAATGCTGCAACAAATCGGCAAACACGACACTTTTAACTAGTGGTAACCAACCCACTCAAACTAACCCATCACAGTCAAAAGTAACAGAATGCCGTCTACGTCTTCCTTCCCCACTTGTTCTGGATCTGTGCGGATATCCTGTCGTGTGACAAACTCAAACTTTTCACATCGCTTAACATGACCTACAAAAAGTGACTACTGAGTTTCAGGCACGGATGTCATATTTGACAGTAGTGAAGTGCAGATGATTCACATATGGTACAGTTGACGCCAATGCCACTCCGTTATCTCTTGCTTCATTAAAGATAGAATGGTTTATCATTTTTGGTTGGTGACAGCTTATACATACTTTATAGTGTACCAAATGCAGCAATACAGCACAAAAGTCACAAATGTATGACACAAACAACATATAAAATATAAACAGAAACGTAAAAAATGCTAGCTAAGAACTAAGAACAGTCCACAATATCTACTATCGCAGAGTAATTTGTTCACAAACGTCATACTTATTCCGGATGTCCTAGAAAAGAGGCTGATAAACAATACAATATTTAATATTCATAGTGCACTCTAAAACTGAGCAGCTTAATATGCTGTACTGTACCATAAGCAGAAAAGAATAATGAAAAGAAACTACGAGCATAGAAACAAAAAACCGAATCATTTGCTTCATATGCACTGCCTCAGTATGGTTGTCAAACAAGATCTAGTCACACTGCTGTTAACTCCAGTGACAAAGTCAGTAGATGTCATCAAAGCCGCATGCTGGTGGTTGTGATTGGCTGGCAAGATATAACTTCATATTAGTGTTCTAGAGTGACCTTGTTTTACAAATTTATTTTTTATTACTAATGTTCTCAGAAATAGTCAACATTTTCTGTATGACAGTTTACCACATCCCAAAGATCACGTGTACAATCTTAGACCGAAGCGACATGAACACTTACTCGCAATGAAAGGCGATGATAGAAACTTTATTGAAAGACAGTTGTTCAGAGACAGTTATTAATTAGTCAATTATCAGTTATTATAGTAAGTATCTACCTTATCTATTGCACGTATGCTTCAAATTGTACGGTTGGATTCTGTCGGCTGATTTTATACATTAAACTGAACTAGATTAAACTGAACTAAACTTAGGCCAACATGGAGCTGTTGTCGAGTTATAAGCAGCTAGAAGTCAGCGTAACTGTGATCCCCGATAAGCTGAAAAAAAAAGAAAAATGTGAAAACATAAAGCAACTTTCTAGCTATGTGGCATGGCTAAATACATCCTCATCAACACAAGTAACTTCATATTAGTGTTCTAGAGTAACCTTATTTTACAAATTTATTTTTTATTACTAATGTTCACCTAATGTGCACGTTAGCACACAGCCACAGAGTTGTGTGGCTAACTACTGAAAGTATAAAGATTACAAACATGGCACCACTATAAATGTATAAAGAATTGCGAGTAATCAATAATCACATGAATGCCACAGCGACAACACAGTTAACCTTGACCAAGCCGATGAGGATTTCAAGATGGACAACGAGTGCTTGGACATCGTGATCAATGATGGCAAGGTCGACGGCTCTCAGCTGAGCCGAGCCATCCGGCTTCGGAGGAGCAATCAGATCGCTCGTCGCCACATCTCCTTGTACTACCATCTCAACGTACACAGTCTGCCTGTACATTAAAAACGTCCAGAATATTAATCCACAGAAAGAACTATAAAGGTATACGTAAAGTTTTCCCATACTCGTTGGGACCAAAGTTGATCCCGGTGTACAGGCAGTCAGCCCCCAGCTGACTTTAAACAATCCACCGGGCAGTAGGCAGAAAGAACTAAAATTTGTCAAATTCATGTTTTAAGCAAGTAGGATTAATAGATACCTCTTAAAACGGAAAAGCATACTACATCCAAATAACCAATCTCTTTTCCGGGACAACATGGGTAAGCTGGTACCAGAAAGGCAGAACCATTCTGGATTTTAATAAAGCAAGAGACGACGGGGTGGCAGCAGCATCAGCTGGACTGCAAGCAAATCATCTGCACTTTGCTCCAGACAGATAACCACACCACACCAGCTCCTCATCACTCATCTCTATCACTCTGCAAAATTTGGTTATCATCAATGCTCTTCGTACTGCCCAACCAACAGTTTCAAAGCACTGGAAAACACATTAAAACACAAATAGTATGTACTATGCGGTGCATAATGACTGGTGCTTTTTTGTGCCGTGTATAAATATTCTTACTTACTTACCTTCAGCAGGCTGATTTTAGCACTAACTGCCTTGTGAGGTACTATTATGATGTAAGTGAAAGATACTAGTACCTCCTGTCAGTCTCTGTAAGCTTCCGGCTGATAACACACTCGGTCCGTTTATTATCAGAAGCTAAACCCTAAAACAGTTACATTTTAAATGTCGCTCATTGACTAAAATAGATTACTTTATTACTCAAAACTTCCCATTAGTGACAAATACGAAAAGGCGAATCTATTATTTCTGCTGAAAACAAAAATAGTTTGCTGTAAAGGTTGTTGCATTATGGTTTTATTCCTTAGATCTTCATCAATATACCTAACTTCCAGATGGACAACCTTTCAAACAGGCCACTGAGACTACAAATTCAGGCTGCAGTTTTAATTCTACACATAGTCAGTATAACTGAAATATCAAGTTCATCATTCACTTTTTCAGAAAAGCACCAAATTCTGCAACTAGTTAAATCGGTATGTATACAGCAAGTAATAAATAAGTATGCATGAAAATTTTATATCATGCAACAAATTAAAAAGCAACTATGCAACTGAATTGATCACAGTATGCATCAAATAACATGAAATTCTGTTGTCTCTGTACAACTTAAATTCCAAAAAATCGAATCAGCAGTCATAAACTGATGGAAGCTGTTACCTCTAATGCTAATATTATTCACCTTGTGCTAAACCTTGTTTCTTTTAACCGTTAAATCTTTATTCATTCGTCGATTCACTGCAACAAGACGTTTATCGTGAGCTGATTAAGCTCTGTAAATTAGTGAACTGCTCCACAGGCACCGTGTCTCTCGAACTTAACATCGTCAACTTATGGTGCTCTAAGCCACACGGCTTGCCAGTTGTAACCTAACTCGCTGTAACCCGAGCAGTAAGTAAAACAACAGAGTCTAGCACTGGCTAGCAAGGTGCGAGATGATTCACCCGCAAGCAGCACGGCGGCCAATGCACGGTAAAGTGGGATCAGAATTTGAAACCTAAATTAGCTATAATGCGCCAATGCACTTCCGTCACAGACAGATGGACAGACAGACGGACTGGCATCATGGCATAAGCGAGCGATGTATATATTACATCACGTGCTAAACCTGGAGATTTGTATGGTGCTTTATACATGATACTCACGCACATGTTTATTCACAGACTGCACAAGTTGGAACTGCCTTTGATCCCCAGCTGCACAGCGTAACCACAGTTCAGCTGACACTCACTTTCTATCCCACAGAGGATAAAAGGCTAAGTTGGCCTGAGTTGCTGACTACATAACACGATGCCTGTCAATGGTCACCCATCTCAGTATTAACCGGGCTCAATGTAGAGTAACTTTGTAATGTGCCGAAGGCCGTTACTATTAGGCCAAACAGCCGCCAGCAAGGTGCTAAGGACTGCATTCAACTGTAACAAAATTTCCTACATTAAGTCATGGAGGCCGAAATGGCTAAATTACTGCAAATCCACCTGCACGGGTTCACCATTTTTCCACACCATAGCTTCTGTCGTTGTGTCCCATATTAATCTCACTTCTTCACCAATCCAGCCGTCCGGTATTTCCAATTCCAACTTAAACCAGTGTGTACTCCATCTGTCAACACAAGAGTTAAACACAACTTCTATATGCACATCTCGGACATTATTTCATGCAACATCATCATCATATGCAACACTGCACCTTACAAAAACTGCAATACTCCTTTCCTTCTTCATGCGAAACCTAACAGTATAACTCTATTATACACCAACACACAGTCATCATAGCACAAATTCCAGACTAGTCTCATAGTTCAACACAGTACAGAAATGGCAAACAGATTCAAAATAATACACGGCCAAAATGTTACATAAATTAGAAAAGAAAAAAAGTAACTAAGTATATAAAACTTCATAATGGATTAATCTCCAGGTCGATCTGGTCTGGCGTGCATTAATGAGGAATCACAAAGTTTTACTTGACGTCCACATTTTTATCTACAAATGGAATTAGAAAACTTAAGCAGTCATACTGACGTGCAGAACCATGCAGGCAGTGTAGTTGATAACCTTGTGACCTTGACCTATTGACCTCAGAATCAATGCATGCCGACTGCTGAGCAACTGCCACACACTATATATGGATCCGCTAAATTCGGTGTTAACAGCCCAGCCGCTTTCCTTTCAGAGCACAGACGAACAGAGAGACGAAGTCACACACACACAACTGAATACCATACCATCACCACGGCTACCAACCACATGGGTAATCAGTCATAACGGACTTTTCTCTCACACCATGGAGCATCTTCACAACTTAACCACTATTCGTTTCCCATTCCGCTGAGGGTAGTAGAAGGCCGAGTGGGCAACACCAGTGAAGAATTCTCAAAATAAACCTAAGTGCAGAAGCCTGAGACAGTTGGCATCAGTGGACACTGACAATTGTACGTACAGTATGACACTAACAACAGCAATATTCAGAAATGAACATCTGCTTGACGAAGAAAAGGAGAAAATAGCAACCAAACCTCAGCAGAAAGTTAAAGTCAGTGGGTCGAGATCAGTGCTATAAAGCCATCCACACGTGTAAAATAAAACGAAATAAACGCTGCGATAAAATGAAATAAAAATGTTGCAAAAATATGCAGAATCATTAGTATTATATTTCACTGCTGCAGCCAATCATGTTGTGTTGCGTCTGCAATGTCAGAAATTACGTTACGCATGCAGAGCAAAAATAATTAGCACATGCTCCGCCTATTTTCTTGCAGAGTATTTTGCAGAGGTACTGCAAGTTTTTGCAAGTTTCGCAGAAGATCCTTTACGTGCTCTGACACCGTTGGCTGAGTGACCAGAAGGCTATCTGGCCTGTAGAAACCTGTGCCAGCTTCTCTTGTGGAACAAGTGTGAAATAATGACACAAAGGTGCAACTGGCTAACCCACGTTCAGCTTAAAAACGAAGGTTACGGGAGTGTCAGAGATAAACGCACGTTGGACCAAACCATTCTCCGACGTTCGTCTCCACGAAAGTTCCGTCCTGCACGGCCTGTTGAAATGTAACGCACCCCGGTGCAGCGTAGTGAGAAACATTACTGACTGAAATCCTCTCTCGATAATATCTACAGCATCACACAAATACACCTGCGTGTTTGACGACCATCTTCCAGGTCAATGTGAGTCGGAGAGTTTCAATAACCATGCAACGTAACTGGTGAAAAGATTTTACAGACTTCAATGTTCCAGGTGCGCATGTGTCCATTTAAATACATGTCATATGTCGTAAGAAGTGATATGACATAGTTTGTGTTAAAAAGCACTGTTAAACATGAATCAACCAACCGTGTGTGCCTGTGTCCGAATAACTGCTATGACTGAGACATTTGGGCTGCTGGTTCACGTTTATGCTGACTACATCAAGTTCAAAAGGTCAACATCACAGCACAAAAATAAAAGCTCAGCAACCGCTGGGATGGCCAACCATGGTTGGAATAGCAGATTTGAACTGGAAACTGTAAGTAAGTAATAAATTGCTAAAAATGTAGATTATCATTGTGCAGTCGCTGCTTCCACGATATAGAAGCCCCCATATGACTAAAAATTACAAGAAAAGTTAGTTGTGAACATAAACAGAGGGCCAAAAATTTGTGGTCGGCTTGAAATGTTGCTAAAGTGGTCAGTGTGACCTTGCAAGGGCTTTCAGTTGTATGGGTGGAAGCATTGCCTTACATTAAAGTAAGCCAATCACTCTCATCTTTTCTTCACTAATGCATTACTGCTTTCCAGGGCCAGAACCCAGCAACAAATACAGCAATTTATCTGATAACACATTACAGACGTAACTTCGTTATTGTTATTTTCGATGATTTTTAACTTAAGAGCAATGAACATGCTAGCTCCTATGCAAAACAAAACTAGCCAGCATCAAATGTAGATGTAAAGATATGGTTCTGGCGTCACATCCAGTACTAAAGGGCACATGACATCTCTTGACTCGGTTGGAGGATCAAGACAGGGCATGCCACTGATAGGAGATTTTCATTGGTTGGTGTCAGTATATCGAGCTTGTTTCAGTGCTTTGACAATGGTTGAGTAACTTTCTCTAATTATTCCAGACGTTCTTTTTATTGCAGAAAATTGGTCTCACGTGAAACAACTCCATATTGTTAAGGAAAAGATAGTTAATGAAAGCATACATTAAATGAACCATATTCTTAATTACTGTTAACAAACCTATAATGTCATCAGAACTAAGTTATATTAAATGTACATACATTTAGTACAATGTACAACGAATACATGTGTAAGATGAGAGCTCCCTACACTGTCCATCCATTGATAGGCATCTTACTGTGCACCACATATAACTGAAAAAATATGTCCGGAAACTAAAACCAGTAGAATTAATTACTTACTAACCTTCCAATCAAATTGCAGTCAGTAAAATATTCTCCGGATATAAATTTCTCAGCCCTTTCCAATGTCGTACGTTTATGTTTCAGCACATATCCTGGCACAGCCATCTTGCTGTATATACAGAAAACATTAAAATGTTACAACAATAAATTTGTCTCTGCCTGGTGTTCTGCTATTCTATAAAATCTTACTACGAAATATTTACGTATTTAGTTTAGCTGTTACAACATATGTAGGCTATGTGGGATGTGTCTCCTCCAACAATGGAGAACCTGGAGACCCAGTGTATTTGGTAAGCATTTTTTTCGATACATAACTTCAGAGTCACTTAAACTTTTCATTAACCCAGGAGGTAAGCTTCTGTATTTAAGGGGGATAAAATGGATGCAGAGTGAATGAATACAGTACTTTACTGCAAAAAATAACACAAAATAACACAATTAAACAATAAAACATAACTGTTCTAACATATACTACCACGGTATTTTTGCAACAGACAGACTCTCAAGGAGCCTAGACTCCGCTTAATCGAGGCTGCCCAAATTCAGTACAATAAATTGATGCCAGATAAGTGACAAAAGGTAAAGATATAAAAAATGCTGGGAAGTAAAGGAAGGGAATCAATATCCACTATACGTGCGGTCGCCATCATCATCATCATCATCATCAGAGAAACAGAAGCAGGCCTGTATGGCCTCTATCCACACGTACAGTTTAACGTAATATGAGTTTGCAAACATAGACTAATTAGTTGTCTAAAATACTATAATTTCTGGTGCTGGTAATATTAAACAGGTAATTATATAGAAGAGCCTGATGTTGCAAGTACTTACCAACTCTTATTTTTAAATGTGTTAATCGTGTCAGACTGCCAATGGTGACAACACTGTTAGGCAAACTATTCCAAATGTTAAAATTTTGTTAGCAAAGTTATATTTTCTTACACCATATAGCTACAATGTTGCTGTAATAACTTGAGACTGTTACCTCCAGTTGTTAATGATAATTCAGAGATTCAGAAAATGTTAAGTTTACGAGTTAGGGTCCATAGACAGCATATTATTTAGGCTAGAAGGCCGACAATCGTATGCTCTGGCGTTCGACATAACTGCGTTCGACTCAATACATAGCCTACTATGCAAGACAGACTACAATCCACTAAAAACGGAAATTGTAGTCTTTAAGTTGTAACTTACAAGGGTACATATGTAGAATACCAACCAGAGCCTAAATACCTACGAGCTACACACATACAATTGTGTATGTATGTACATACAATACACACATACGATTTCTCACAGTTCTTGAAGTGAAATGTTCTGTAACCATGAATTATACATGTATGTATGTATGTAGGCCCCTATTCCTCTTTTGTGTGTGTGTGTATGTATGTGTGTTTTTAGTATGGGTGTGTATAAACTACGCACCGGCCGCATCGGCCAGTTTTCGAAACACGCACCGGCATACTGGCCGCACCGGACTTAATATACAGCACGCACTGGCCGTCAAGACTCCCAAAGTTCGATATTAGTTCTATCATACTAAAGACTAATGACACACACCACATTCATTCTGTATTTGCCCATAAAACACAAAAATAAAATGTACACGGCATACAGGTTGGTAGGACAGAAAGACAGCAAGAGCTGCTCTTATATTATAACTGCCCTCAACACAAAGCAAATGTACATCACTAAAGTAATTTCAAAACAAGCTAGAGCCTAGCACTTCGTTCCCATACCGTACCGGACTGACGCTTGGCTGCCCCTCGGCGACGGGGGATG
>Ga0209366_1000311_pt1 | contig 11293 bp, 7 predicted proteins | sample WorMetmaBAHAMAS2_FD_187391 | JGI IMG/M metagenome (GOLD analysis project Ga0209366, IMG submission 187391) | Marine gutless worms symbiont microbial communities from Max Planck institute for Marine Microbiology, Germany - Inanidrilus... | ecosystem: Host-associated > Annelida > Digestive system >...
CCCCTGGCTATGGGGCTTTAAAGCATTTTGTCTTTCATAAGTGTAAACGAGGTGCACATTTCACCCATTTTTTGTTATCCGGTGAATGTCAGAAATAAGTTTTTTAAAGAATATTGTTGCATTGCTGTTTGGATTGTTCATTATACTGTGACAAAAAGTGGAAAGCTCAGAAGCTTGAAATCCTAGAGAGTTTAAAAAGTAGGGGCTTCGAGCCTAGCAGCCTAATAGAAGTATTATACCTCCCGTCCTGTTGTGGGTGTAGTGTACCTTACTTTATCCGAGCTGTGTCTTGAGCTGCTGTAACCGTGGTCGTATAGTATTACCGACTTGTGTTGCAGTGCCTGATCACCTATGATCATCATCATCATAGGGTGGCGCGTCCTTGACAAGACATAGCCGTCTCCATGAGTTTGCGCCACTTGGAACGGTCCTGCGCACGCTTCCAGGCGGAGTTGATTCCGAGATTATGCTGCTGAAGGTCGAGCTGATCACCTATGCGTGACAAGAATCTGCTGCTGTGATACGTACGAGCATCATTAAAGTTCAGCCAAATGTTATCAGCTGCAGCAGCTGGCATCTTCACGACACAACACTGCTGTCCTCGTACTCTCGTATACTGCAGGTTCCGTGACAGATTTCCTGAGAACCGACTGCAAGGCGTATTGTGGTGCAAAAATAAACTGGAACATTTTTCATGTTAACGCTATCAGTATTACAGTGCTTTAATATAATGTTTGAAGAAATAATCGGTAATATGAAGAAATAGTGGGCCTGTTTACTGGAACTGTTAGTTACTGCCCACCATCCATCACCAGCATATGAACACACCTTACTTCATAACATTGTCACTAATTTGATGTTCCCAGATGGCATAACATCTACATATTTTTCATAATTTTCATCTTATCTTTCCATTTCTGTACTCTTTATGTTACTGACCAAATGTTATGTATGCATTTATGGTTTAAAGAATCGGTTTTCATTAGAGCAACATTTGTTCAGGAATTATTTTCTATTGCTGGTCCACTACAAAAGAAAAAGGTCCTGAGATGATACTGCTGAATTTAACAACAACATTATAAACTACACTTTTCAGAGCAGAATCTTTATGGTTGGCTGATTATGGTTTTATTGCACTTTTAATATAGTTCACAGTGCAATATACTGTGAAGTAATTATCTGGACAAATGTATGGGTTGATTAAAAAATTACTACCAGTAAAAGATTTAGTATTAAGAATATCTATAAATTCTGCATGAAAGTTGTTCGTGGATTAAAAAATGGTCGATGCATATAGTTTTAAAATTGTTAGTAATAAAATAAGCTCAGCCATGACTGCATTACTGACGACTATTGAACAAATGCAAGACAACACAGAAGACATGTAACTGATCTTTTATTACTGTTATGTACTGCAGACAACAAATAAACAGTATATTACCAGTACAAACAAATGGGTGTCATAACTAGTAATTTCCACTTGTTGTTTTCTGGCCATTTGAATTTTTGAAAAATACTAAACAGAAACATGACAAGATGCAATACACGAATAAGGTGTATCAAGATAATACAATGAACTGTTGATAAATTGTGTCGTTGGCAGCATACAGCAGATACTTGAACTGACCATTCGCTGACTGTAATTGAACTCTCAAACGTGATGCTAATTCACTGCGTACAAAACTGATCAAGCGCAGTTAGTCGTGTGTGCTGTTAGCTGACTACACCGCCAGCCCTGTCAATACACGTGAAACTGGAACTATCTATATCACGCGTGTGAAAAATGTGTAATGTTTACATCAAGTGCTTTAACAATAACAATGAAAAAAAGCATCAAAAGGCGGCTGAATAGTAAGATTGGCATTAAGGATCCTGCAGCAGATTAAATGCATTTCTACACCACCTCGAGTTATCGGTGTTAAAATGTCAGGCTAAAGGATTGAACAACTCGGCCAATCCAAACGGTTGTTGAAAAATACTTCGTCCATTTACGTGACAAAAACGTGTGAATCACGCATGTGAACCAACTTGAAATGAGACGAGTTGTCACTGATGCGTCTCATCTGCTGCCACTTGTCTCGCGAGACACCAACACAGTAACAGCAAGACCAACACTGTATTGCGGTGACCATCACAGCAGTGCAACTGAGGTTTTCTGCTCTTAGGGGGAGAAGCAGCGAAGTGCACCTCCCCCAAAATAGAAACATGGGTCTGTCGTTAACATTGATTTTCAGTTTTTGAGACCACATGTTTTGGACTGGGACTTCGAGGACTCGACCATATAACAGGTATACCAAGGATTTTCTTGGTGTCATCCCAAGACTGAAAAGTCCATTTATGATGGATTGGACACTACAAACTGGGAATGAGCTCTTTCTTCAATACAGTTTAATGTTTAAGGCAATAAACTATGCAGTGTCTTACTATAGCATGCATGCTGACGTCATTAACATGAAGACTGCAAACATTTTGATTTTAAGCTGTGATAAAACTGGAAAACAGTGGCCAATACATCTCCACAGCCAGTGGAATAAGACAGATACAAGTAAACTGACCACTAAAAACAATCACAAAACTGGACTGTATAGGACCAGTTAATCTGAAGCCCAAAGGTCGTCACTTCTTCCTGAATAACAGAGTGCAAGAAGCAGTTACAGCACTTTTGAACAGAATACAAACATCACCCATGACAAAAGTTAGTGATTAATGCTTAGGGACCAACCTAATCCTCAATTTCATGGTCGTGACACCTTCTGTTAAATTAGTTATCTTCTATAAAAAACATGCAGTTGTGTTAAAATATGTTATTTTTGTCAATTTTTTCATTTGTGAAGATTTTTGGACTATTACCGATACGTTTGCTGCATGTCACACTTGAACAAATGTTAAATTAGTGGCTGCACATCATTCTTGACATCATCAGTGGCATGTTTTAGCATGCTAGCTGACAGATTTTCACCACTGAGTATCCAATACAGCGTACGTTAACTTAAGTCTGCCTACTTGTCTGTTACGATATATTCATTTGTATCTGATGTGATAGTGAACCGATGCATGATGAACTGATAATGAATTTGATTTGGTATTTGAATTTATATTAGAACTGAAAAGCATTTTGTTAGTTAACAGTTATCAAATCCGTGAAGTTGGGCTTATTTCTTAAATACCTCTGAAATAATTTTTCAAGTGAATTAGGGTGGTCCCTATTATAGTCACTGAAGGTCTCATTTCTTGAAGTCAGTTTCTACTCCACCTGCTACATGTATTAGCAAAATCCAACATTACATAGCTTAACAATAATAAAAACAACAGGTTTAACAAAAGATCAGCACCAAAATAATAAAAAATAATATGCAACATATTACTCAAACATTCTCAGATCACAGCATTAAATTTTGTACTATCAATGCTACTGCACTGTAAATATAATGTTCCACTGGAAATTACATCATATGCTTATGGGTAAAACCATAATAACTACATAAGAAGATACAACACAGTAAATTTAGAAATATAATTCTCATAATGCCCATCTAAATTATAACAAGCCCCTTTCTGTTATTTGTTGTAAAGCATCCCACCGCTTATAAAAATGCCTGAGACGAAGCACAACACACAACAGTCAACGGCGATCTCAAATTACATAATTAGGTTTACAGTGAAGCATATCCATCTTCGGATAACAATTAACGTATGCAGTAATAGCAAAACAATACGACAAATGGCATTAACTAGTGCTGCCTAATTCATGACTTTAAAATTGACTTGTTTGCCAACTTTAAAAATCACTTAGTTTAACATGATGTCCATACAGTTAGTTAGTTAGTTTGATTAGAGTTTAACGACAGCAATCACACCCTTCAAGTAATAAGTTATCGTGAAGTGTTATATTGTAACAAATGAAAATTTAAATATAGCAATGTTTAATACAGAAGTTGTAGTCAGCCAAACTTCATTACATAATGGTTACTGTATATTACTGACGGTCCTATCCCATTATTTGAATGAAACTTGACTCAGATATGTATGCATAATGCATTAATTTATCAATGAATCCGACAGCATTAGTAGCCAGTATTAACAACGTCTGTTCATAAAATAGCGCAGCAGTAGCATACTGTGACTAGAAATGGCGTGGCACCAAAAAAAACAACGTCGACTACACTGTACAACGTAAAGTGCACTTCACAGAAGACACGAGAGACGTCGCAACAGATCGTGCGTCAGCGACATAAGCATGGCTGAAGTTACCAACTACAAATATGTGAAACTCATTTTCAAACAACTTGCAATAAACACAATGACCTCATATATCGCTTGCTGTCAATGTTCTGCACTAACCAATTCCCAGTTGGCATCATTTCTGAAGCATCGCCACATGTTTAAATGCAAATTACAGCCTGTGATGATGACGAGTCCTAGTGACAGTAGTAAAAAGAATAGTCCATGTGTATGGAAACATAAGATCTATCATAGAAAGAACAGCAGTATTAAAGTGTTACACTATCTGCGACAAAAGAAATATGGCTTACATTATTATAAATGCCTTACACATATTCTATCCACATGAGTACGAGTTAAGTATCAACACGTGTGATATATAATGCATTTTGGAGACGGCGGACCAGGGGGTTGTGACTCCAGTGGTCATACGCAATCAGCCAAAATTGTTACTGTTTGGACGATTGTCAGAAACAGCATATTTCCTCACCTGTGAGCATAGGCACAACCACCCTATCGGACCCGTGGGACGCGTCCCTACCAACTTTGGAGAACCTGCGGACCAAGTGTATTCGGTCTCTTCCAACTTTTTCTGTCATTTTTTGTTAACCACTGTGGAACGCAGCGAAAACTTCAGCATTTAAGGGGTAGGGAACCATGGATGCAGAAAGAGAATGGGTGCAACAGTTATTGGCACAAATAATGACAGATTGAGAAGGAGAAAAGGAACAGGAATCCACACCCGAGCCACGTGTGGTCCACCCAACTCTCCAGCTGTGGTTGTGACTACGCCTATGAGCATTTGGCACTGATGATAACCAAACTGGAATTTCATTAAGATAAGTATCCCTACACTGATAACTGCTTCATGATATGTTCTAACTTCTGAGACAATATAGACAGGAAGCAAGTCCATAACAGTGGTGACAGTTCACTTGGCACAGCCGTACTGCGCTGACGCACGATAAAAACCAACGTAACTCACAACTAACAACCAACTGCTGCACATCAAAAATCACAAATGTTTTCCCTGTAGTGAAATAGTTACTTAAACAGCAAACAAGCAGTTACAATGCATTTGTTGAACTCAAAACAATTAAACGTAATCACATCGCTTTCTATATCTATAGTTCAAGACACAAAATACATCAAAACTTTTCAAGCTCCATAACTTTCAATTTTTCATCATCTGACATCGCAGCACCTTAAAAAACTGTTTTATTTTCTTTCGCAAAAATGATCTGATAAACCAATTATTTTGTGGAACTGATAAGCAGGCCAATCTCTGAGACTCTCAGTTATCTATTACTTCAATTATACCTAATTTACACCAGGAAAAATATCCATAGTTTATTTCTTATAATACAATGACAATTACAGTTAAATATGACTACTGTAAGCAACCGCAGAAAATGCTGCTACGGTGGTTAATGAACACAATACAGTCAACAGTCACAACAAAACTGTAACCGGAGACACGGAAAAAAAGCTGAAAGAAAACAAAGTGGTAACGTCAAATTAAATACGTCACACAAGATCATACTCTTCAATATCGAAATGCAACAGTCTTCTTAACTGCAGCAGAGAAGGTGCAAAACATAATCAAAATGTCGTACGTATAAAACATTCCAAACAACAAAGCATCACATATTCGCCGATTACCCTAGCTCGCTCGGTATCCCTCGATTGGCAGTCTGATCAGGATACGACGACATGATGTGGAGATGAACTGGGAAGAAGGTGTGTAAGGCAACACAACAACTAACAGCCAGACAACCTCGGTCGGCAAGGCAACAGCATGTGCTCCACAGTACCGCGGCAATGCACTTGCGTCGTCTCAAAAACACTGTTTTTTGATAAAGAGTCTGTCTAAAAGCCTCAGGACACCCAGGAAACTGGAGAGTAATTAAAATTTTGAAGATAACACAAAATACACCCATACATCCGATTTTGGTGATAAGTAGTGAACAGATGTACGTTATTATGCATTCCATTATTTATTGGTAACCCTGAAAAAATTCATTAATCAAACATCTTGATAATGTGCCCTGATTCTTCTTAAGACCTGGCGCTATATAAGTCATTTACTTACTTACTTACTTACTTAATTAATTAAACTGCATGCTTTACAGTATGGAAATGCATTTCATATTGCAAGTTTACAACTCGGTAAATAACAAAATTCATTCAAATTTCTGAAACCTAAAATGGACACGTTTTATGAGTTATAAATTCACTGGCTAATGCATGTCTTGTAAGTTGAGATAACTAATTCTGCAGCTGCACTGTCATGTGGTATATATTCTTTTCTTGGCATGACCTGTAGTGTCTGCAGTATTCTGCGGTGTCCTGCGGCTTTCAGACTTACCGCTTGATACATCACTCGTCTCGTAACGAGTCCTCGGTTGCGGCATCGGCAAAGACGTGGCAGTCGGCCAGTATCTGAAGCTCATCGAGTGCGAGTGGGTCCAGCAGGCCGAGTGCTTCGTCAATACCGAGCAAGTCCTCAGCAGCAGTCATGTTGGTGGAAGAAGCATCGATGCAGCCTTGGTCGTTCAGTGTCTGATGCCCTAGTAGTTCATCAGCGCCTGTTGTTATCACACACCACTCCGCTCATTAAATCAGTGCATTTCTAGCGGATCACAGCAACAGCCTGGGTAATGCTACAGGCGCTGTGTGCATAATTCTGAAGCAACGCAGTTAAACATCTCAATGGACTCTGAGCTCGTTTTTGGGGTAAACATTTCTACTGAGAACAGCAGCTCTTATCAGATTGGATGGGGGTCTGAATATGCCCGTTATAAGGGAGTCCTTCCCAAAAGATGGGATGTTGGGTTTAGAAAATTTTCAACTGGTTTGCTACAGTAAATTCAATCAGCTTTATAGGCTAACAACCATCGCAGAAGTTGCATACATTAACTTCAATTTTAGTTATTCTATAAACTGCCGTATCCAGGTTGCCCAGGAAATGTCTGTTAACTGGTGGTTGTTGCTAATATCCAAGACAACCTGGGCAAACCTGGTAACAGAAAAAAATTGCAGCACTCGTCCCGTATTTTTGTATATTACCCAATATGTGCAATTAATTAAGTCTATTTACTATCGCCCAATGCCCATAGCTTCCTCCTCGTGTTGTTGTGGGGTCTGACAGCATTTACCACAACCTTCATGCAGACTATATTTGGTCTACTTCTAGGTCTTACTTCATCAGCCATGCATTTCTTCATCAAAATAATTATTCTCATCTGCTCCCAAAAAATGTTGATACCATCGACCTATTTATCTGTAGCGCTGTAATTATAACTACTCCCAGTAGATACTAAACTCTAGATGCCACACTTAAGTGACATCCGTGGCACAATTTGTTTGTACGCCTTAACTTCATCAATATTGACCGATTTACAAAATTATTTCACTGTCAAAATCAGAAGAAAATTTGTAATAATACCATCACTAAAAATCCCACCACACCTCAAGTGTGTCACTACAATACCTTGTGAAACGTTGTGTTTAAAAGCACATTGAAAACAAGACGACTTCTGTAGCAACACATTTTAAGAAATGAACAACAGCAGAAAACAACATATTTAGTGTCTCAGTTATTGTCTGAAGTAACTGTCACATCTTGCAGTTTTTACACCAAATGCTCAATGTGTCCACATTGCTGCTGGATGACGCATTCAAGCCGACGACGCCACTGATCAATGGTGAGATCAGTGAAAGCTGCGACAGTTTTTCCCACTCAGTAACATTTCACAAGGTAGTGTAGCAACATACTTGAGGTGTGGTGGGATCTTTAGTGATGATATTATTGCAAATTTTCGCCCGATTCTGACAGTGAAACAATTTCAAAAATTGGTTAATATTTGATAGAGTTACGGCATACAAAAAATTGTGCCAAATTTTTTTGGGCTACTCTGTAGACACAATGTTCGCAAACACTATCGGTAAAACTAATTACCGGTCAGAACGATGTCGGGGATTTTGCTGTGCTGCGGAGACGTCGTCATGTTAAACTGCAGCGGCAACGGTTCCGACGGAACATGGCGTATGACTGGTGAGCCGTAATGACAAGGGCTGGAAGGCGGATGAGGAGGAGAATTATAATAGCAAGTCTGCATCGGCTGTGACGCCGGCCGCGGACTGAACTCAGTGCTGCTGCATGAAGGCTGCGAGTATTGGAACATTGCCGGCGACGGCGGCTGCGGTTGTAACTGGTAGAAACTGCCGGGTGTCATGTCTAGTGACTTGTCCTGCAGCTAATAACAACACAATGGAAGAATGCATCATTACTGTTAAAGCAATACATGTGTGGGTGGCACAGTGGTACAATTTGTTTGGCACTGGACTTGCAATCAAGTGTCATGTGTTCAACTCTTAGTCAGATTGCAGCTCTGAAACGACTGTGGACAAGTTGCTCACATCCTTGTCTCTCCGTCACCAACCAGCATCATTTAGCACCAATCAACAGGTAATTACGTAACGTTATTTCTAAGGCGCAAGAATCTAAAATTACTACACACCATGACTATGTAACTCCGAAAAAGAAATGTTCTTTTAAATGTTGGTGAAACAGTCCGTAGACAATGCCTTGTCACAGAGATGACGGCAGGGCATTTCACACACGTGGTCCAGCAATGATGAAGCTTACAATGATGCTCTGCAGCTGGGAAGCTAATGCACTAACCATGTCTTCACCCATTACAGGTATACATATTAAATTTATGACGGACGCATGCTCAATTAGAACCACAGTCAAGTAACTAAAAAAATGTAAGTTAAAACCAAATTAGAATTCAATATACCATGCCACCATAATATAGCTAAGTAACAAAAACATCACAGCAATACGTACTAATGACACCTGCTCGAACTGCTGCTGAAGCAAATACTGTTGCTGCAGCTGCTGCTGTATGCTGAAGGCATCAGTAAAGAAGCCAGGAGACGGTGGAGAGTACGACAGCGACGGTGATATGGGTGACGGCGATGGCGTACCGCAGTCGGATAATGAGCCAGTCGCACACTGCATTAACAATGGCGGCGGCTGCATCGGTCCCTAGCACAGTGGGGTATACACGATACATATAAACTGTCTAAAACTCGTTATATGGTAAATACATTTAAGCAAAAATCCATCACTGGCAATTGCACTGATCACTTTATCAACATTTTTTTCCTCCTGTGACTTCCATGCTTTTTCCTTTGTCGTAAAACTTTACACAGAAAGTGTCAAAGTGAACCAGCACACAAAATATCTGGGTCAAAAATCAATTAGTTCAAATGTTATTGTCCTGACATGCTGACAGACACACAGCCATATAAAGAAGATTTGCCCAAGTGATCCTAACGGTCATTCAAGGTCATGAGAATGGTTTTTAATTACCTATTATTTTGTTATTCTGTTTTCATTACTGACAAAGCTCACAGACAAATTTTCTCAAATTGTGGACGACAAACATTGAGGGTTATCTGATACTGTTCAGCATCTATTAGTCTTTCCATTTTAAAAATGTACACAATTAGACAGTGCATGTATGGCAAGTAAGTAAGTAAGAGGCTTTTAAACTGTTTGAATACTGCAAAACTGTGTGAGTCTGAACAGCATCACAACATGTTGACCTACAACAAGGAAGAATTGCACTATAAAAATCATCTGCCTCCACGGACATTTAAGCTCTCCAGATTCGCAACGTATTCACCAGAGCGTACAACACAACTGTTAAAGCAAGCTGCAATTACATCAAGCATGCAGTGTGGAACTATCATCTCAGCTCTACATTTCATTGTTTTTCATACAATCATAAAAATTTCTAACCGATTAATCACCACTTTAACTAGAACCAAAGAAAAATGCTAATGCCAACAGCAAAAATATAGCAATTACATACACAGCTTAAAAAAAAATTCCTAGTGTAACAATCAGGACCGAGGAATGAGCCGCAACTACAGCATTGATATGATGGGGAGAGTTCTATACATCAAAACAATTTCTATATCACTTTCCTTAGCTAGGACGAAACTTGAGTATATGCTAACAGCAAAATATTTTGCACCGTAAGTCGAAGATGTCACTGTCTAGGCAAATTAGTAACATAGTAACCTGATACTGCGCGTGCCCAGCAGGATGCAAAACAAGTGGCTTGGGTCCAGAGCGGGCACGGCGATGTCTCGATCCTGGACTGCCCTGTGAACCACTCGAACGCATCGGCCCGATGTGATGATACGTTGTGTCACCGATACTGTCGTCTGGCGTACTGGCTGTAAATTGCAGGCCACTCAAGTCAGGCAGCGAACCGGTGTTGTTTGTAACCGATGGAATCGGAATGCTGGAATCTTGCTTCGGAGTAAGTTGAATACTGCAACACAGCACATGTGCGTTAACCGATACCACTCACGCCTGGTATATGTGCAAACAACAGGACACATTATATACTAGTAAGTATAATCACATCATTTACCGTTAGATCATTTCTGATAACTGACACAGAGCACACTATTCGAAAAAAATGCACAATACTAATATACGAACGCATCAATTATAGCAAAATGAGAATAAACAGCAATGCCAGTCACCAACACACCAATACATGTGCATAACAGTAATTACCGTCTGGACAATTAAATAAAACAAATTGTTAATACACACTGATTATTCGTTATTTAAAAAAAATAATGAATAAAAAATAATACAAATTATTTCTAGCACTGGCACTTCTCTGAATGTCTTGTAGTTTGAATAACATGCAATAACCTGCCACATTATAGATGCAAAAATATCAGATTAAAAAGTGTGGCAACTGACCTAATTCCTGGCACATCACACGAACAAGACTGCAACAAAACAAAAACAAGAAATGCAAGTACATAATTAATCAATTGCAGTTTTAGTCAATGTTTGTTAGAGTTAGAACGATCCACAAAAAAACTGGACCAGACCGATTCAGTAATTTATGTGACTTGAACCGGCCGATTCAGTACCTGGTCCACTAGTGGCAAATGGCAATGAAATGTGCAAGGTTTCCTGCAGCTGATGGTGGTAATTAGCTGGTAATCCAATCCCGCAGTAGTGTGA
>Ga0209366_1000313_pt1 | contig 11260 bp, 8 predicted proteins | sample WorMetmaBAHAMAS2_FD_187391 | JGI IMG/M metagenome (GOLD analysis project Ga0209366, IMG submission 187391) | Marine gutless worms symbiont microbial communities from Max Planck institute for Marine Microbiology, Germany - Inanidrilus... | ecosystem: Host-associated > Annelida > Digestive system >...
ATACAAATATACTTTTACTGCTAAAGTGGCACTCAAGAAAAATTGCTAAAAATATAAGTGTAAGTATGTAAATGCCATTGATTGAAGGTAGCAACAGCACCAGACTGGCACACGGCACAGCTGCCACTATTTCCAGATTTGTGCTAGAACAGGTCAGCCTTCAGCCATGTTTGAATGAGCACACTTAGGTCCGGTTTTTCCACAGCAAATTAATCTCCCGTTAATTTAATCCGGCAATTCGTCTGACAATGACGTCTGAGTAAATTGATCATTATCTGCCGTTTTTAATGCCGGATTAAATTAACGGGAGATTAATTTGCTGTGGAAAAACCGGACCTTAAACTTCTGGCGTACAAAATGCTGCAGGCAATTTCTGTTTAATGTTCGTGGTCTTTAGACAGTGTAGCTGGAGTGGAGACCTGAAGTCAGTAAGTAATGTTATACCTAGTTTCATAATAGTAGTTGTGCTGTCTTGTTAAGTGTTACAGTGTTTTACATACACATGATGTATAGTTTGAAGCAGTTTAGAAATTTTTCTTGCATGCGCTGTAGTGAAAATATGATAGTAAATCTTATAGCTTTGCATGGATTTCTGGCTGAATGCTAGATTTTTGGAAAGTTATGTTGATAGCCACATTGGTACCATTGAGAATGCTTGTGTGTTTGCAAGAGAAAAGTACCGGTAGTCAGCTGATTGCAGAGTTTTGTGTTTTGACTGATAATGCAGTTCCTGGATTGAAAGAAAATTTGACTGCAGTATATAATGCCTAATGCTGCAGTGTTTCATTAAACCATACAGATTGCATTTATATTTTTCTGTGGCAGGTGACAGGGATTTAACTAGACCAGAGTATGTCGTGTCAGATATGCTGCGGCCTCTCCCGGATTTAGATTGGACTTTTGAGACAGCTGATGAAGCAGCAGCGGGTGATGTCCATCCCGCAGTATTTTCAGTCAGTGATTGCCAGTCTAACTGTACAATGAGACCATCTTGTGAAGCATTCGTAGGACACGAGGATGCAGATGCCGCTAGCCATGTCTTCGCTTCTGATGACTCATTCTCCAGTGGCAATGAGGGTAGCCCCGGCGGGTTTCGGAAGCGACATAGCATATCACCATTTCACCCGCGTGTTGACAAGAAGTCGCTGCAAGAGTCTGGGTGTTGTGGACACACTTCTCGTCATTCTGACCTCCCACCATTTCAGGTTGGGCGCGGGACATGGTCTGATTCGTCGGCAGTTGTTCCGCCGGTGTATACTCGTGGTCGTGGTCTGTCGCATGGGCGTGCTGACCACGAAGCCACCGTCAGATCAGCAGCGTTTCGTGGTCGTGGACGAGGAGTTCTCGCATGGTCTTCGCGGGCGTCTCGCAGTGCTGAATTCCATCCGCCAGTGCCTGTTAGACTCTTTTCGACTGACGCTGGTGTTCTTCATGAGCCGTCTCATTATGATGCATCTGTTGGTCAGCTGCAGCCCGAGTGTCGTGTGAATGCTGCTGCGTCAGAGGGCGACCTGCGCGGCAATGTGGGCCAACAACATGACATGCGACAGATAAGGTCCGGCCCCTCTCACGTCCAGGTTGACGGACAAATCCACACGTCTTCAGCTACGGGTGGAGACAGTTCCACACGAGGACGTTGGCAGTGCGTGTCAAGACCGAGGTCCTTTCGGCCACTTGAACTGTCGGCTAGCAACGGAGATTCAGAGTCAGACTTTGGTCAGACCGCCAGCGTATCATCGGCCGCCGGTGCTTGTGCTGCCGACATTGGTCATGATTCGTCGTCAGAGTGTGAGTTGAAGTTTGTACGTCAAGGAAGTCTGATGATGCTGTTGGAGGATTCGGATGATATTGCTGCAGACGGTCACACCGATGCACGGGTTGATGCGGACGAGGATCTAATACAGTTTGAATCTCCAGTGAGGTGTGTGCAGCTTTCAGGTCCGGTTTTTCCATAGCAAATTAATCTCCCGTTAATTTAATCCGGCATTAAATCCGACAGATAATGATCAATTTACTCAGATGTCATTTTTCCACCGGCAGTTCGTCAATTAAATTGTCCGGACAATTTGTTCCAAGACTAGACTTAGCAAAAAGTATTGTAACAAATTAATAAAAAATCTTGAGATAACTACTGATCAAAATACACAAAGTATAGCACAACAGTAAATAATATAAACACAGAACATAGATGCATGGTTAGCACAAACTTTGTAAAAGCTTTCAGCTGGTTTTCAACTGATCTCTGTCGAAAACAAAGCCGCGTCAAAGATGCTCCAATGTCTTTTGCACCACCTACAAACACAAAACAACTTAACTCACTTAAAAGTACAATATTGCATACTTACTTGTTTGTGCTGTAAACAGCCACGTTGTTGAACATATTTTCTGGCAAGGAACGCAATAACCCAGATACAAGCAAGTGTATTGGCCATCTGACAAAAGTCAACATTTAAGTTGGCCACACTGGACTGCCAATACAATGTCATCCACTAACCAATCGCAGCTTTGCAGTCGCGTGCTATTTTCAGGAATGGTGTCCAGTCGATCCATCCATCTGTCTGTACCATCATACATCATAATGACAATTGTCGTAATAAACTTCAACGCCACAATGATGACATGATAACAGACTGGACAGACAGAGACCAGAACGTTGCTTATGCTTACCACTATAGACAAAGCCAAGGTAAAAATAACTAGCCACTTTGTTACAACTAGCTAGAGTCAAGTAGCGTTAGTTAGTTACTTTTTGAGCTAGTGGCAAAGTCACTTAGTCGCTGAAAGCTCTCCAGGAATGCACTTGTTGCAGTGATGGTGTACCTACAGAAACAAACAATATACTGTTAGGTCGTAGTGGTAAACAGGCCACCCCCGCCACTCGGCTGCAAAGTGGGAGTGTTCTGCATCAATTCTGGCCAGATGCACATCCTAAAACCATAAATGGCTCAACAAAACTGACTTAGTGAGTGGAGATTTTACATCCAATTACATAAAAAACAGGTGAGTTCAGTTATATTGTTTCCAGCCAAAACCTAACACACACACAAATTGCACCTATTGTTACAGCTTTGAGGCATATGCAGTGCTATTTAAAAAAAAATAAAGGTTCTCCCATACTTGTTTCCAAGCATTGAGCCCGGAGCTGATCCTGGTGTACTAAGCCATCCAACTGGTGGTAGGCTGCCATTACTGTGTTTCTGCCAGCCCTGCAGTTACCTTCCCAGCTAAGCAGTGTCACTGCCCATAGGCCGGAACCAAATTATACTAATTGGTAACAAGAGGCACATGCGTGTGAGCAGCTTGCCCAGGCTGTCACGTGGATGTGGAATGGCCAAAATTCAAACCCGCGACCTTTTGGGTAGTGAGCGAATGCTCTAGCATTATGTCACATAGGCCACGTGCAATGCTATTTATCAACCAAAATTCTACTGAGTAAACAATATAATAATCTCCATTAATGACAGTATTACAATAATAATGAATCAATTCTGAAGTGAAAACCTACATTACTGACATGCATATACCTCAGTGCTGCATGCAGTTTAGCTGCTCTTGCAACCATGTCCTCCCATAATGGATAGCTCGACTGCAAAAGACGTTCAACTAATTTTAAACATGCGTATATGCTGATAATACTGACTTTTCATATATATATATATACCCAAACAACACAGTAATCTTGGCTAACAAACAGAGATTTTCCCACAGTGATGCCCCATTTACCGGTCAGTTGACCAGCAAGCCAAGTTTCAGACAGTACTATCACATTCACATCAGTTTGTGGAATGCAACCATTCAGTGACGGTCATGGCATTCATACCAGTCTTGATGGCACCGCTGGGTTTCATCTCAGACAAAGGTATAGGTAGAGGCAGGTTCAGTGGCAGATGGGGTCGAAGCAAACGGAAGGATTAGACACACGAGGACAGATGAATATAAATAGTATATCTGATAACTCACATGACAAAAACATTCTACAGTCAGTAGCTTAATATTCTGACAAGCAAATAATTAGTGGTGTTAACGATTCTGAAATCCGAGTTCAAGATTGTGTTTTTTTTTGTCTGGAACTGAGTCAGCAACAAATTGCGATTTTGTATACATTCTTATTATGCAACAGTGAAGATGGCAGGAAATAAATACAAAATATTAAATTGTCGTTCAGATAGTATTTGTAAACATCTTGAATAACCGGGAATAACACACCATAACTATAAGTAAGTAATAAATTGATGCCTACGCAAAATAAAATAAAGAACTTATTTACTGGTGCCCTTCTGTCAGCTGTCCATTTAGATATTCTATACCACAGCCATCTTTGTCTTGTTTTTAATTCCTTTTGACGAGTTATATTTTAATTGGTTAGTAGTATTGTGTTTCAGATTTTTGGTTCATTAGATTAACAGTTTTCTGGTAAACATCTCTAACGTATATTTTTACGGGTATACTCGTGATGGCGAGTTTTGCTGACAAGCAAATCAGGCCAATTAATAGACTTATACCCTACCCGATGTCCCAAAATCAAACTGAATAAAATCGATGACTTTTACTAAAAATTAATCGTGCATTACAAAGCTAGAATTGTCACAGCACTACAAATTATGGTGGCTTTGTCTCTTACATAGCCATATTTGTGCTGGAAAGGGACGTTAAACACCAACTAACTAACTAAATTATGGCAGCTAAATACCTCAAGCTTCAGACTCGTGGTAATGATATTTACTGTACACAGTTGGGATGCATTAAATTGATATATTATGTGAACAGCATGAGACCACAACAGAGCTGGCTGAGCAACTGGCTATACAATATACATAATGTATTCACATTACAATGCCACCCACTCACTCACCCACCCACACAGCCAGCCTGGAGGCACGCAGCACCAGCAGCCGGCAATAAACTATCAGTAATAGGATACAGGAAATGCAACAGGATTCTAATGATTCGATCTGCACAGGTCTGCACTGCATCACTTCCTGTTGGTCTCATGATAAGATCCAGATGACATGCTGTATGAAATGTGTATAACTCAACGTCCATAACAGTCCACTAGTGTTCATGCAATACAGTGGCACTGCTATAGACATATGTTTTAGTGAGAGCAAATTTTTTCAAACATTATAATTAGAGTTGATCAGATGAATCATGCACTAATTATTTTTTTTAATTCTATGATTAATTTATGGTTAACATCAGAGTTGATAAAATAACATAGCCTAGTAATATTTGACAGTAATTTTTGGACTGGAATATCAGTACTGCTGATTGTTTCACTGCAGCAAAACAAATTAAAACAGCCAATACCTTATGTCTGCATGAAACCTATTCCCTATTGGTATAAAATATATGGAATTACAAAAAATGTGAAACAGAAAGGCTGATGATGCTATAAATGCACAATGACAAGTGACGTCATTAAGCCACCATTCATGCTTCACGCAGTGTGTACACGCCCACATGACCTGAATACATTGAGCCACCCACCGGGCCAGTAAACACACAATGAATGGAATGTGCCACATACATACCATACAGGCATTCTTCTCCCACGTTACCTACCAGTGCTGGCTGTTTTACTTCTAGTACAAACCAACACCTTCGGCCTTCACCCTGCTGCCTATAACAGATCAGCTATTTAAAACCTTTCTAGACCACAGAGATGAGCAATAAACAGATTCACCTTCATATTGGCCATAATCTGGTGGAAAAGCAATTCAAGCTCAGAACAGTCTTTCTCCATGATGTAAGCTTTTCTGCATAAACGAAACAGCTTTCGTAATCTAGCAGATAAAAATAAGCATAAAAAGGGCAAGAACTTTCTTTCAATTTTCTATGGTATAAGTAAGTAGCATATTTAACATTGTCAACAACACACAATAATAAACACCCAATACCAATACATAACACTGTGTCACATTTAGAAAAGTTTCAATACTCGCATCAGGCTCAGAGGTACATGAGCTCAGGGACCAGCCTAATTTTCTGACACTGTAAGTGTTGCAGGGAAGTATCACAGGGTCAGGATCCAAATCAATGTTTGACAGCAATGGTGATATTGGGTATCGGCCGATATCCGCCAGTATTGGCATCAACTGAACCAATAATCATTTAAGTATTATCAACAGTACACTACCAGTAGTAATGTCATTCTTTGCTTATCTGAGTACTTTTGCACTTGCACGACTACGAGAGTTAGAACATATCTTGGTAATGATTCAGGACCACATCCAGTCCACTGTAGATCGAATCAGTGCTGGTCTATTTTTGTACATTGGCACTTGTCTGACAGAATAATAATTATTGTCAACGGTGTGTCTCCTCTGATGTTGGCCAGTTGTTATCCATATGGATGGTTACTCCACATGCTGAATTTAATCAACACTGAGATGCACCAAGCCACCAATACCAGTGCCATCAATCAGACTATTGCACGACTGCATTACCAACTAATTACCACCACCTGCTGCAGAAAGCACAGTATGTTTGATTGCCATTTACTTATTACTGGACCAGATACTGATATAAAATTACTGAATTGGTCCGGTCCAGTTTTTGTGTATCGTTCTAATGCTAAAAATTACGGAATTACCAACTGACAGTTCTACAATTTACTGACTAATGACTATGGAACAGTCAACCAAGTTAATCGTGCCTGCATGCTGCTGTATGAGGATGACAAAACTAAACAGGTAGCTGATTCAAGGAAGCTTTATTTGACTTTATCGCAAGATGTGATTGGAACATATAATGTCATTACTTCTGGAATTAACCATGTGGCAGTCTACTGGATGAAGTTTTACTTTGGATAATACAAGAGTTTGACTACGGTTTTTAGCTGAGTTTCTACCTGGAAGCTACCGTGCACGACAAGGCAGTACAAGATCTACAACAACAACAACAACAACAACAACAACAACAAATAGCTGATTCCAAGAGTTCAGTTCTGTGTAAACACGGTCAGGAATGGGATGTTCATACCCTAACGGACAGCAAGAAACTGACGCAATGCTCGTACTGTATACACAGACCACACGATAGGCCACACGGCCGTAATTACCTGTAGTAATCGATATCACAAGGTTGATCAAGTAAAACGTTGAAATTCGATCACATTAATATGTCCGTGTTAATAAAACCATATGTACATGTTACAAAATATACGACAGCTCTGTTATATAATTTACTCTCCCTTCCATGCTATTTTAAATGATTTTCAGATCAAAACAAAACACTACCATCAATCAACCACAGAGCTCTCATGACGTCATATAATAAATAAGTAGCCATGTGGTAGTGTGGCAGTCACCATTCGCCACTCACTTAAAGCCAACGGAAGTAGGCATTAGGCACAGACTGTTCTTATATTCATGATTCACGCTTTCGCATCGCCCGTATGTCCTGCAACATTAGATACACGGTTATGTCTTAACCCATTAGCTATAACACATGCCTGTAGGACCATCGCCTAGCCTTGAGAGTTTATTAGCGCGATACGTTTTTTCTACGAGCTCTGTCCGTCCCTAACGTTGGTCGACTGGATTGTTATCAAATAGTGCAACAAAATGGAAATTGGCATATGACAGGATAGGCCAGTCTTAGCTACTTCTACTTGCATGCCAAAGCTTAGTCAGATCACAGTATTCTCTGATGTGGGCATTCAAGGGTAGACCTGTGGACAAGAAGCTCTGCTATTGAAGAGGGACTGCACGACGCACTTAACGTTTTGATACAATACCGGAGTGTGACAGACACACACACACACACACAGAGACAGACGAACAGACACACGACGAAGGCATATACCGCGCTTAGCATAGCGTCGCACAGTAAAAAAATGTTCAGTTCTGCACTTTGGCGACATCCAACAGCTAATAGATCCAGGGCTGCAAAAAAAACCTAAGTTTTAAAAAATGTTTTAGTTTTTTTTTTGCTACGAAGACCGGACACGAAACTACAACCTAAAAGCACATGAAAAACATCTCATACTGTCATACACGACGCCCTACTCTCCTTTTCACAAACTACAGCATGAACAACTGCAACCATAACTTTAACTGGTTACGAGACTAAAACTCGCTTGTACTTGATAAAAATGAACAAATAAGAGAATGTTCAAATTACTGAGACAGTTCGTATGGCTGCACCACACAGTTTCTCTGTATACAGTTCAAACATTACAGTATAAATCAGTAACTAATCAAATTTAATTGAACATTTAACATTCTGCATATTAATTTTTAAATATAGGTATTTAAATACGCATTTTTCTACTTTTCTGCGATCTTCATCACAATTCACTTTCAACAGCATTAAACTGAGAGTGTGACTGTTAGCACAGATTCACTATTTGTTTATTTATATATTTAATAATTACGCATAACGCATTCATGCTGCTGCAGTCAGTTCAGAAAACATCTCCTGAGCATAAATATCACAGAATCATCAACTAGAACATTGCTAAAGTTCCAGCAGCGAGTTCAGTGCATATCGACGTATAACAGAATCTCGACAGCACGTGAAGAGGCTACGTCCATCGGAGACGGCGCGATACACCGGGTCACAGTCCGAGCCAGTCAGCTCAGTACACAGCTTCTGGTCATCTTGTGCCACTCCAGTCAATGCTGCTGTGCTCATGCAGACACATGAGCCATCGCCTAGCACACAATAAACAACTGCTGACAAAAAGTGACCACACTCACATGCATTGAGAATATTATTGTCACCGCTTTGGGGACACACCGGATGGTGCATGCAGTCTGAAGCACGAATAATGCACACACACACACACACACACACACAGAGACGAGAGTTTGCAGCTCACAATGTCTAAACATCTCAATAATTGCAGTAATAAGAGAGAAATAAGCGTTCTCACAGCAAACAACTGACGACTCAACCAACCTGCCGTGAAAATGAAATTCTGTCCAAGAGACAGCACAGACAAAATGGCCGACCGTGTCTCTTTAGTGGATGATACCGGACAACTGCAATCAGCAATTTATACCCATAGTTAAATTAACATAGTATTCATGTATGAAATTAACATAGCAGCTATTCAGAATATAAAGCGGCTAACAATACAGAGCACTGCTACTACTATGACTACTCTTTGTTTTATGGGCACTGTAATATGATATGATGTGCATTTAGTTAACAACTAGATTAGCTGAAACAAAGCTTTAGTGTTCAGATGCCTTTAGTGATGTTAACATGTCAATTCAGACTCTGTCAAAGATGCTACAGCTTTCGTTGATAGTGTTACCTATTTACATTATCTAGATACCATTCAGCAGCACAGTAGAAAAAATAGAACTGACATGGCGAGCATGATGTTTTATCAATCTACTAAAACAGTTAAATCAAATTTCATTACTCCGGTACTACAGAAAGTAATACCCAGTATTTATGTAAAAAAACTGCCAATATATACAACAAACTATGTGGCTTGCTGGACTGACATACTTTAGTAAAGTCGACATACACACAAACCTTGGAGCACGCAGGTCAACGCAATGAAGAGAGGAGTCTTGTGTGCCAAACACAACGACAGTATCGTTTACAAAGCAGCAACAGTTGACTGGACTTCCAACCGACGTCTCAAACACCTACACGGATAACACACATGTGAACACCCACAAGCAACCTGTTTAGCAGCCAGTGTACTGAAGAACGTGCGGCACTGGCATCAGCAAGCCGACGTAAAGGGAGCACTGTGTTTGACGGTGGGTGATAAATGGACGAGGCTCAATAACCACCAGTTACAATTAGTGCTCAGTGTTCCCATCGATTCTCTGACACTAATAGTTGGGCAGCAGGAAGGATATCTGGCACGTAAAATCCCTGTTCCAGTAATCCCACGGATTATCTTATGGAACAGGTGGCGAAGGACGGTATAACTTCCGGGAAACCAACTGACTTTGGAGGATGGTACAACTTAGGAAACCAACTGACGTATGTTCATTGGGAAAATGATTCAGTCGTTAAACACAGGAAGTACTGTCCAAGCAAACAAGAGTTAACTAGTTGACCTCCAGTCGTGAGCAGTGACCAGTGCAAATTTCCACGACAAGATGCCTTTCTGATTCTAACAAGAATAATCAGTTGTGGACGTTGTCCTTCATTTACTGACATCTGAGGAAAAAGACTTCACTCTCTCTCTATGACGGTAAACCAATGACACTAGCCTACACAGAGACAAAAGACTTGAGAAAAATAATACTACACCATAAACTCCAGTCTAACAGTTGTTTTCCAGGCAAAACCAGATCGGTTGTTGATCGCCCATGGCCTTCTTCTCCACTTGTTATGAACTAGGTCTTTTGAGGATCAGTCGCATGGCTACTGGCTTCCTGGCATCCAGTAATGGCATCAGGGTACTGAAGTCTCAAGAAAACCCAGTTGTGGAGTAATCAGTGACCGTGTCCTTTTTTCATCCAAGATAACATCAGAAAAAAAATTCTAAACAAGAAGGCAAACATTTGTTCGATCGACAGTAGTGGCAGTTCCAATAGAAAACAAGAAACATGACAAATATCACGCGCCTTCTTTCTACTGTGCAGTCCAAAGCCCTGTAGTGAGCCACTCTCGCATGCCAGCAGCAGCAGTTTGCCTTCGGTCAGTATTTCCCGATCATCTACAATTCAAAACGTTTATTTCACTACATCAACACATCATGTATATAGCAGCCTAAACAGCACAGCAACTGAAAAAGCCAATGTTTGTGATATTCATCACGGCATCAAGGCTACAACAGCGTAAAAAAAACTCAGATTTAGATACAAGGTGCTAAAACCAGACGTGGTCGCTGTTCTCAGTCATAACAGCAGCATTCAGGCAATATCTGCTCAGGAAATCTACAGTATTGGTGTCCCGACAACTCAGTTGTGACTCTGACATTATGAAGATGGCATAGATAATGCTGCTGAGTAAAACTCTAGCGTCTTCTCCAGAATCTGAACAAATTAGTTGCTGTCAGTCAGGACATATGTGAGTTGAAGCTATTATACAACAAAAATATTTTTTTGTTGATTAATCGTGGACTTTCAGTCAATTAATCTTTGATTAAAATAGACTACAATAATGCTTGATTTTCTGGTTGGTGAAAACACAATTTTGTCACAGAGCTGACTGTTGGATTTCACTTCCAGCACGGGTTTCTTATATCAGCGATCAATAGTAACCAAAGCTGTAAACTGCACCATTTTTCAGGATAGCAGCATGCTACAGATGAACAAACATCAGCAGAGATGTCCTATTA